>Ga0302325_10000193_pt1 | contig 178016 bp, 165 predicted proteins | sample Palsa_T0_2_FD_201948 | JGI IMG/M metagenome (GOLD analysis project Ga0302325, IMG submission 201948) | Peat permafrost microbial communities from Stordalen Mire near Abisko, Sweden - Palsa_T0_2 | ecosystem: Environmental > Terrestrial > Soil > Palsa > Peat permafrost | place: Sweden: Abisko...
TGAGGCATTGGTCTTACTCCAGCAGTCCAATAAATCTGTTTGGTTAGCGCTGCCAAGCCCACTTTACGAACTTGACCAACGCGAAAAGAAGGCCTAGGACCGCGAGCCCGTACGTGAGCGCTGTTAAACAGCCTCGGATCAGCTCGCGTCTGCGCTCCAGCGCCCGCTCAGCGAGCAATTGGTCGAAAGAGCTGTGCTGTCTTCGCGAGGTTCCTTTCTTAGCAAAACACTTAGGGCGTTCCTCTGCTGAGATCGTACCAATCGTATCTGGGCTCGGCGGCTGAATGGTTCCTCACCTTGATGATCCGCTCGCTTTGTTTTAGCTCCTCGAACGTAACGGAATCGATTCGTCCTTCGACGGCACGCGGATTTCCGGCAGCCTTGTCGTTCGTGAAAAACTCCCCAACGTTGTCCAGCCGGTCCCATCTTATATGGCAATTTTCCTCTGCTAGCTTTTGAAGCGCTTCATCATAGTTCAGGAACACGATTCTTTCCTTGGCACTGTCGGTTTCATGGGTGCGATAGTGTCACGGCCCCTGTTCCGCTGCCGGTGAGTATAGAAGTTCGTTCAGTGCCTGCTTCCGCGCCATCGGCTATGCGATAGTCTATATACCTATGTTGGTAAAGAGGGTTCAGACTGATAGTGACTCCACGATATATCACGCACTTTTTAGGACATCACCCGCTGTCATCGCGGTACAGGGCGTTGTTTGAGCGTGCTACCGTGGCGCGTCCGGCAGAGTATAAGCGATCGCCAGCGCGCTCCAACTGGCCGCACCCGCGGAAATGAATTGATTGTTCCCGAACGGATAGCCGCTCTCAAAATAAACTTGCGTGGGATACGACCGGGTCTTCACCAGCCAGGAGCCGTCCTGATATTGATTCTGCTGAAGGAATCGAACGCCTTTGAGGTAGGCGCCGTTGGTGGCGGGAATGCCGGCCAGGTGCAGCGCGTATAACGAGATACCCGTCGCGTACGCGTCCGGTTCCATTCCATCGCGCTGTTGCCATCCGCCGCCGCCCCCCTGTTGGCCCAGGATTTGCCGGATCGTCGCGTCTACGTCGGACCGGCGAGCCTTCGTCCACGCCAGCCCCATCAGCTTCATCGCGCGGTCTTCCGCCGAATGCGCATCCACGCCCAACAGCCAGTGTTGCGCCCGCCGGACTTTCTCGTCCACCTGATGCTTGCTGCCCGCCATCGTATAGAGCGTCAGGGTACGCGCGCCCATCGCCGTAGCCGTCACCAGAGTGTCTTCCATCGGAGGGCGGGAAACACCGTTGGGGGTCCAGGATCCGTCCGGCATTTGCAGAGCAGCCGCGGTGTGAGTCAGCTCCGCGGTGATCTTATCGAAGGGACGCCGTTCGGCCGCCAGAGCCATCATCACGTACCCGATGGCTATGATGTTTCCGCCGGGCTGGTCGCCCTGCATCGCCAGGTCCGCCACACTTTTATGCGACCCTTCGATCTGCTTCAGATTGGTCTGCGCCATTTCCTCATTGATGACAATTCCTTTTTTCCGGGCTTCCGCGGCAGCCATCGCAACCAGAGCCTGGCTGTGACAACTGATGCAGGCGCGTTTCTGGTATCCCACCGGCGCGGTGGGCAGCAGCAGATTCACGGCGCGCCCAACCGAAATTCGGGGATCCGCAATTCCTCCCGCTTCCGGGCTCGGATACGCCTTCTGGCGCGGTCCGTGGCCGCGGGTGGCTCCAAACTGTTCGAGCGCGGCGATCTTGCCGCGGTCGCCGCGATATATGGCCCAATCCAACGGGCGTTCGCCTTCGATATCTTCGGCGTTCGGGTCCGCGCCTTTTTCGAGCAGCAGCTTGACCAGCTCAGCCCCCGATTGTTCGGAAGCTGTCGCGGTCATCAGCGCCGTCCGATTGTACGGGGCCGCCCGGGCATTCACGTCGGCTCCCCGCTCGATCCATGCCTCCATCAGCTTCGGATCCTGCCAGTGAGCAGTCATCGCGAGAGCGTCCTTCTCCACGTTCGCGCCCTTAGACAACAAATACTCCAGCGTCGGCCGATACTGGCGCGCGTAACGCACGTTGGTGAGGTACCCGGGTTCATTGGGATCGCAGCCGTGCTCTACCAGGAAACGCACCACGTCCACATCGGCCGACAGCGCCGCCCTGCCCAGAGCGTGCATTCCTCTGCGGTCCCTGGCGTGGATGTTAGCGCCATGATCCAGCAGCAGCTGCAATACGGCCACCGATCCGGGATAGCTGGCGGCGATCAGAAACGGCGTACGCCCCAGGTTCTTCGATACCGCGTTCACATCCGCCCCGGATGCTACCAGCAGCTTGACCTTGGCGGCATCGGGAACGGCCCACATCAGGGGCGTCGCGCCCGCTTGGTCGGTCGTATTGGGATCGGCGCCGCGATCGAGCAGTAGCTTGACGCAACTTGCGTCGGCGTACAGCACCGCGGCCATCAGCGCGGGCGTGCCTTCGGCGTCTCGCACGTTGGCGTCGAGGCCGCTCGCGATCAGACGCTTCACCGCCTGGACGTCGGAGTTCTGAATCGCCTGGAAGAGCGGTTCCTGCACCCGTGTTTCGGCCGCAAGGAGCCTCAACGCGAACAACAATGCTAACGCTGGTGCACGTGTGGTCATGTGCAACTCCTCGGAACGTTATCTCCGAGGCTGACTGATTTTATCTCAATGAGACGCGCTGTGCATTCAATAGTTGACCTGCTGCATGGCGTGGCGCGATTCATACCAGCACGGCGTCAGCCCCAGCTGCGGAAAAAGCGAATGAACACACTGCTGCGCTTGCGGCGGATCGGCGATGTATTCCGTTTTGTGATCTTTCTGCGGCACTACGAGCAACTTCTGCACCTCAACCGAACCGAATTGCTCGCGCCCATTCGGAATCCGGTATACGACCGAAACGTAATCGCCCAGGTAAAGAAGCGCCACCAATGCTCCGGCGATGAGCAGCAAACGCGTCCAAAGCAGCTTCATCGGCAGCTCATTGGGCAGGTATCTGCTCCGCGTGGCGCGCCTTGCTGGCATCAATGGCGAGCTTCGTTTGGTGCAGAGAGGTGGCCAGCGAATCTTTCGATACGCGGCGCACGATGGGCGTCACGATCACGCGAAACGCGGCCGGAATATCGCGGCTTAGCGCGATTGCTTCCAGCTCCGCATACACACCCCCGTCGCGCTCCTCCAGTCGCGTGATGCTGGATAACCGCCAAATGAGGCCGGTACCCTGGTCCTCGGGCAAGGTTCGTTGCTCCGGGGTGCCAAATTTATCCACTTCCACGATGTGCGTGGTGTTGGAAAAACCGTACCAGTGCTGGTCGTCCAGGCGAATATAGGAAACTTCGCACTCGGCGTCGAGAGCGGTCTTCGCTACCACCGATTTGTTCACAAGACGCATGAAAAAGAGGTCTTTCATTCCGTCAGTACGGCGAAACGTCGAGTCGATTACGCCTGGGCGGTACATGTCCTTGTAATGGTCGTAGTCCCGCACTACCATCAAGATGTCTTCGATTTTCGCGTCTGGAATGAAGCCTGCGCCAAGCCAGTCGTGGATAAGCCCGTGTGGAACTTTCCTGGGTATATCGCGGCTCATGGGCTCAATGTGGGGCCCCTTGGTTCGAACTTCCTCTTTCCTGGCCGGCTCCTCGTCCAGCCAAAGGAAATGCGCCCCTGGCTGGAGACGGGCCTGCATCGCGTCGTTGGCCGCCTGAAGATAGGCGTCCCAGGCTTCCTTCGTCTCCGGTTTCAGGGTCGCCGCACCCATGGAATGATGAAGTCGGAACAGGATCAGAATAGCGGCAAATCGAAGTTTGTTAGTCATAATTGTTGTCTCGGGCCACTCCGCTGAGGGGGATCGCGTTGCGCTGGATATGGTTGAAGCCCTCGGGTAACGGGCGCGAATTTGTTCGGCTCACTTGGCCAGGCGCGGTACCTGGAGGGTGTCGTCCGGGCATAGTAGCGGTTTATTCCAAGCTTACCCAATCGAGAACGGCTGCCGTTACACTCGACGGTGCACCCGTTTAGATGACATCTGCCTTTACAAAGATTCTCTGAACGCATAGAATCTGCTGTGTTGAGAGGAACCCATGCGAATTACACGACGCCACGCAGTCTGGGCCATAGCCGCGCCCGCGCTCTGTTCGGCCACCAGGGCATTTGGCCAGAACGCGCTGCCCGAAATTGAGAAAGGACCCTTCGACGGTTCGCTTGAAGGGCTGAAGGCGTATCAAATCCCCGAATGGTTCAAAGACGCCAAGTTCGGCATCTGGGCGCATTGGGGGCCGCAGTCGGCGGCTGAGGACGGCGACTGGTACGCGCGCAACATGTACATTGAAGGAAGCCCGCAATATAAGAGCCACCTCGAACGATTCGGCCATCCTTCCAAGGTCGGGCACAAAGAAATCTGCCGGATGTGGACGGCCGACAAGTTCGATCCGGACCATCTCATCTCGATCTACAAAAAGGCCGGGGCCAAATACTTTATGAGCATGGGCGTTCACCATGACAACTTCGATCTCTGGAACTCGAAGTATCAGCCCAGATGGAACGCCGTGGCGACCGGGCCGAAAAAAGACGTTGTGGGTATGTGGAAGAAGGCTGCTCGACAGCAGGGCCTCCGGTTCGGGGTCAGCGAGCACCTGGCTCCGAGCTATCACTGGTTTGCGGTTTCTCATGGCAGCGACAAAACCCGGCCCGCTCTCCGGCGTTCCTTACGACGGCGTCGATCCGGCGTACCAAGACCTTTATCACGAACTTCCCGCCGGTTACACCATCAGCTTCAACGGCATGGGCGGGAGCATGACCGATGCGCCCCAGGCCTGGAAAAACGAATACTTTCTCCGCATCAAAGACCTGCTGGACAACCACCAGCCCGACCTGCTGTATACCGACGGCGGCATGTTTTACGGGGACATCGGCGCAAGGCTCGTCTCTCACCACTACAACCTCAACGCCCGGCTGCACGGCGGTAAGGTGGAAGCGGTTTTTACCAGCAAACGCCGCAATGAATGCGAGACGGGCACCTGCGTCTACGACATCGAACGGGGCGTAGCCGACGGCATCATCGCGAATGCCTGGCAGACCGACACTTGTGTCGGAAACTGGCACTACAAACGCGGCATTACCTACAAGACGCCCAAGACCGTGATCGACATGCTGTGCGACATCGTCAGCCGCAATGGAAATCTCATGCTCAATTTCCCCTTGCCCAACAACGGCGAACTCGATGCGGATGAGTTGAAAATCCTGGACGAGATTACGAAATGGATGGCGGTCAACAGTGAAGGAATTTATGCCACCCGGCCGTGGAAGACCTTCGGCGCCGGACCATCGCTGGTGAACGCCCCTGTAGTGAATACCCGCTTCAACGAAAACAACCGGAAAGATCTGACCGCCGACGACATTCGGTTTACCATCAAGGGCAACACCCTTTACGCGTTCGCGATGGGTTGGCCTGGTAAGCAAGCCTCCATTCCCTCGCTGGCAGCCGGCGGCAAGTCCGGCGTGCCCAAGATCCATAATGTCAGTCTGCTGGGCCACAAAGGCAAACTCAACTGGAGCCAGGACTCTTCCGGGCTTAAAGTCGAACTGCCGGAGCAAAAACCGTCTGAGCATGCGGTGGGATTCAAGATCGCTCTGGCCTGAGCACCCAACGAATACGGCCTGTTTGCAGCGGCCCCGAAGCGCGCCGGCAGTATCCCGGTCGGCATGATTCTGGGCCCGTTCCCCCACATCCCACCGCACCAGAATGCCAGATTTATGCTAGTATGGCTGTATGGCTAGCCGTAAAATGACGTTTTCGTTGCCGGAAGGTCTGGCTTCTAGTTTTGCGAGGCGGGTTCCAGCCCGGGATCGCTCACGCTATGTCGCCGATGCCATCGCCGACAAGCTCGCCGAGCGCGAGAAGCGGCTCATTCACGCTTGTGATCTCGCAAATCAAGATCCTCAGGTGAGACAAATCGAACAGGAATTCGACAGTCTTACCGATGCAATGCCAGATCAGTGGGAGAAAGCCGCTTGGGAAGATGCCGCGGCGAGGTGAGATCTGGTGGGCGAATCTTGACCCGACGGTTGGGGCAGAGATCAAGAAGACGCGCCCCTGCGTGGTAATCAGCAACAGCGTAGTGAATCAGCACCGCCGAACAGTGGTTGTCGTTCCGCTCAGCAGCTCACCGCAGGCCGCGCCTCCCCTGCTGGTGAGCGTAACGTGTTCGGGGCAACCCTCCGTGGTGGTGATCGACCAAGTGCGCGCGGTGGCCAAGGAGCGGCTGGTGCGCCTGATCGAAAGTCTCTCGGCCGAGCATCTTCAGGCTGTCGAAAATGGACTTCGGGAGATCCTCGAATTGGACTAACCGAGAGGCGCTCGCCGCGGACGACCTCCCTTTCCGGCATTACAGGCTCCAGCACCGCGCCATCGCGTGGATCAGCCGGCATTTGTTTGACCGCTTCAGCTATACGGTCCGGCACGGGTTGATACGCGGGATGAAGCGCAAGGGCGGACTAGGATGGCTGCCGGCCTGGCTGGCGGGCGGGACCCAGACCAAGGAAGAAATGTTTTGGCGCGCTCTCCGCCTGGAGGGCCTGGTGGTCTACGACGTCGGAGCGTTTCACGGCATCCTTACCCTGTTCTTCGCGTCGCACTGCGCGCAGGTGATCGCCTGGGAGCCGAACGATGGGAATCACGCCCGCCTGATGGAAAACGTACGACTGAACAATTTGACGAACGTGTCGGTTCGCAAGTTAGCGGTTGGCAGCCAGGTACGAACGGGAACATTGACATACAACCCGTCTATGGCCGGGGGCGGCAGTGTTCATGGGAGTGCGGAGGGAACGATTTCGCAGCAGGTAGAAATTACGACACTCGATTGCGATATCGCGGCCGCTCCACTGCCCGCTCCCGATGTGATCAAGATCGACATTGAAGGCTGGGAGCTGGAAGCGCTCAAAGGCGCCCGTGCCACGCTCGCCGCGCACCATCCAGCGCTATTTTCTTGAAATGCACGGCGAAACGATGCGCGAAAAGAAACGCAAGGCCAGCGAGATCGTCGCACTTCTGCGGGACTCGGGGTACACCGACCTGGTTCACGTCGAAACCGGTACGGCCATCACGGCCGGGAATGCAGCTGTCGCCGCGGAGGGGCACCTATATTGTCGCTACACTCCCGATGGGAACACTACTTTGAGCTAACCACCACCTGGCCGTGATTGCCGTTTCCCTCCACGCAGATGCGTTCGTAGGCTTCGATGATCGGGGCTTTGTCTTCATTCCCGGCGCCGGCGCGCTTGGCCGGAAACGTCAGGTTGTTCCAATCGTCCGCCGGGGTCTTATCGGTCACCCTCCGGTTGGGAATGGTAATCGTGAACGGCCTGGTCAGCACGGTGGAGTCGGTATAGGTGGCGTCGTAGGTAAACCTGTCGCCGTTCGGGTCGAAGATGAAGCGCTCCGCTATGCTGGCGTTCTCGCTGACGAATTCGCCGCTTCGGCCAAGCCGGGCCTTCGAATTGTTGTTCGAGGTATCCACCACAAGCGTATTTCCCTCCCAGTGGCCGCGCGAATCGCCATTCCACAGTTTGAGATTCGCGGGAAGGTGCGGCTTACCATCCAGGTGGATCACCCGCGTACCGGAGTCGAAGAGAAACACGACGTACCCGGGAAACTGGCGGATCTCGTAGCCGTGCCACATGAACGATTTGGTTGGCCCACCCGGGGCACACCGCGCAAACGGCTCCACGTACTCCGGCTTGATCGGGTTGTTGAGGTATTTCAAAAACTCCTGCTGTTTCTCCCGCGCCCACGGCTGGAACGGGATCTGCCCGTCTGGCGGGTCGCTCACGCGGCTCGGAGCACGTTCACTCCGAGGTTTCAACCGCCGGGCATTCTGACCGCCATTCTGCGGCGGGGCTTCATCGTCCGCGCCGAGCGGGCCCTGCGGGTCAGTAAGGTTGTTGTGATTGCCAATGGTGTTGGACCAGTGGCCGGAGACATCCGGTTGACCATCGGAAAGACGCGCACCCGTCCATTCACCTTTCGGCGTTGGAACAAACGACGACTCTCGCCAGCCGCGCATATTCTGCGCAGAGGCGGCGACGGGAGCGAAGGCGAGCGCGCCGAGCAGGACAATCGGCGCCCAGTGGCGGCGGAGCGGGAAGGGGTTTCTCATAGTCACCTCTGTTTACTTCGTAGATGGAACGGGATAATACTCGTCGTACTCGAGCGTGGAGCAGTAATTCTCAATGATCTGAACGTTCGGTTCCAGGCGGCGATAGAGCAGCACTTCGATGGTCCACGGCCGCGTGTAAACCTTCGGGTCGTCAAACGTGGCCCGATAGCGGATGGTGTTGCGGTCAACGAAGCTCCAGCGTTCCACCAGATGGAGCTCGTCGCTGTTGAAGTTACCCACGCGATCCAGCCACGTTTCCCCGTTGAAATCGGTCACGTCCACTACCAGCGTGTCGCCTTCCCAGTGGCCGCGGGAGTCTCCCAGCCAGAAATCGATGTGGCCATCCGGATGTTCTGTGCCGTTGGTGTGGATGGTACGAACGGGGTGGCCGAACTCGAAGAGCAGGGTCAGATCGCGCGGCCGCTGGAAGATCTGGAGCGGCTCATTATTGTAGATGCCGCGCGGCGTTCCCAGCGTAAAGCACTTGCTTCGCGGATCGGCGGTGGCGCGCGCGGCGAAGTTTTTCGCGCGCCGCTCTAGCGCCGCCGGTTGATAGGGAATCACGTTGCCTTCCACCACGCCCACGCCGGGCGGCCCATCCTTGGTCGCAAGATGCGGCTCCAGGCCGTAGTCGGCCCCGCTGAGCGATTGCCAGATGCCGGTGAAGTCGGGCTTCCCGTCGGAGGCGCGTGGAACGCCTGGTCCCGACGATGGCGTCTGTGCTATCGCCGGCAGCGCGAGACCCACAGCCGCGAGCAGAACTAACGTCCGTCCGCTCACTTTTCCGCTCCTGGCGCATCCGGGTTCGACGACCCCGTGAATAGATTGCGCCCATCCGGGAATGTCACGCTTTTCCCGTTCACCGTCGGCGATCCATTCTTGGAGCGATAGCCTTTGACCACCAACTCAACGCCGATTGGAAAATCGCTCTTTCTTACTCCCCGCCGCAACAGCGCGTTGGGCGCACCGAACTCTATTGCCCAGTTCGTCACCTTTCCGCCGTCATCCTTGACGTCGACATAGATCCATCCGTGCGGATTGGTCCATTCCAGCTTGGTGAGCGTGCCTTTCAGCGTGACGGGCTGATCGACGTCGTATTCCGCCGAAAACGAATGATGAGCCAATGCCGGCACGCCTGCCAGGACCGCTGCCAAAATCAAAAGCGCAAAGGGTGCGGCGCGCACCGCGGAACGAACCGGGAAATGGCCCGAGCCGCTCTCCGTTTTGCGCGAGTTGCTCAGAAGACGAAATGTCTCCCGCTTCATAAAAATCTCCTCCTGTACGAAATATCTATTACTTCTTAGCGTTCGGATTCGGCGGAGGCGGCACAATCTTGGTCAGCGTGCCGCCTTGCGCTTCGTAATCCTCCGCGCCGGCCGCTCCGGCCACCTTGAATCCGGCCTTGGCGAGAATGTCCGCCGCGCGTCCGCCACGGGCCGCGTGGTTGGAAAGCGCGATGATGGTCCGGTCTTTCGGTATGAACGCCAGGCTCTTTTCCAGGTCTCCGATTTGAATGCTTAGGTAAACGGGAAATCCGCCGATATCCTTCACTTCGTCGGGCCGCCTCACGTCGATGATTAACACCTGGTCCGGTTTGCTTAGCAGGTCGTCGATTTCGGCGCGGGTGAGCACCTTGGCCTGAGACTTCCGGGCTTGTTTCCCGCCTTTGTCTGCCTGGCCGAACGCGAAGGTTGCAGCGAGCAGAATCATTAAAAAGAGTTTCTTCATTTCTCTCCTCTTTCTTCCTTTAGTTGAAGTATGTGTGCTTTAGAAAACTACTTTCAATCCGAGCTGGTTGTCCCGGGATGTGGTCCCCGTGGCAGTTGCCGTAATCTGGCCGAACAACGGGTTTCCTAGCACCGTGTTGGGAGCACCCAAGGCCGGTGTGTTGGTTGCGTTGAAGGATTCGACGCGCAGCTGCGCGCTGACCTTTTCCGTAATCCGGAATGACTTATGCAAGGCCAGATCGAGGTCCACCAATCCAGGTCCACGAATAATGTTGCGGCCAGCGTCGCCGTAGGTATAAGGCGCATTCGCGACGAAGGCCGCGGTGTTGAACCACTCGGCGACGCTGGGGTTGGCCAGCTGCCAATTGCCGACCACGTTCGGCCGGTCCACGCTGGTGGTTGCTCCGGTGTTCGACGGGCTTCCATTGACCGTAACGTTCAGCGGCAGGCCCGTGCTCGCCGTGAAGATGGGAGCGAAGCTCCAACCTCCGAGCACCCCGTTGGTGAAACGGTTCCAGTTGGAGCCGAATCGCCGTCCTTGTCCAAAGGGCAGCTGATAAACCGCGCTGCCGACGAAGTGCTGCGTCATGTCGAGACTGGAAACAGCCTTGTCCGCCATCCAGTCCTGCTCATTCTGCACGCCCGCCGTATCGCCCAACGCGATGGTTTTTGAGTATGCGTAGGACGCGATAAAGGTGAGGCCGTTGGTGTAACGCTTTTCGATTTTGGCCTGCAGGCCGTTGTAATCGCTCCAACCGTCCTTTTGGATACGAACCACATCGGCCAGAGTGATGGTGTCCCCGGTGCCAGGGACCAGCGTTCTGTGATAAGGCCGGTTCGAGTTGATGTTGCCCGGCTCTGGCGGCGCGGGGTTTCCATCGATCTGCCGCCACATGTGATCCAGCTTGTTGCCGTAGTAACCGACTTCCAGCAGAATGCCGCCCGGCAGCTGGCGCTGGATGTTCAAGTTCCATTGGTAGTCCGCGGGAGTTATGCCTTTGCGGTCATAAGACACCAATTCCACGTTGGACGCGTTGGCCAGGCTGAGAGCGCTGGACGCGAACCCGTCACTCAGAAGGAGGGTCGGCGGCAAGGCCTTGTTGGTTGTAAAACTCACGCGAACGTTATTGGGCGGATTGATTTCCAACGACTGCATTCCGCCTTCCGTGATGAGGTTGGAGTAGAAGACGCCGGCGCCGGCCCGGATGACCGTCTTGCTATCCAGGCTGTAGGCCAGTCCCAGGCGAGGCGCCCACTGCTTGTAGTCCACATTCTGGAGCGCGCGGCCGGCAATGCCGCTGCCTTCCGAGCCCGCCGGCACCAGCACCGGATGCCCGGGGTTTGAGTCCAGGTCAAAATTGGAAATTGTGTTGTTCTTCTGCACCGCCGGCGGGTCGAGCTCATAGCGCAGCCCTAGGTTCAGAGTGAGTTTGGAAGTAATTTTCCAATCGTCCTGCACGAAGAAATTCGTCCAAGGCGCACGGAGATCAAGATACGAATAGTTGGAGAGGCTATCGGTGTAGGCTGCGCCCAACAAGAAATCCGCCAGCGGATTCTTGGTGTATTGGCCATTGAAGTCGAAGATCCCGCTGCTGCGTTGGGAACTGAGGAAGTTGGTTTGCAGCCAATACTCTTGTACGCCGAATTTCAGATTGTGCCGGCCCTTGGACCAGGTCACGTCGCCCGATAGCTGCCGGTCCTGGGAAGCGTCCGCGTTCGGAACATTGGTCACACCCAGGCTGGGATAACCAGTGATGACCATTTGGGAAAATCCGGGATTGACAATCGGGACGCCGGGAATGCCGATGCCGGTTAACGATTGGCTGGGGAAGTAATTCGTCCAGGCCAGATCGTTCCAGCCGGCCCGGATGGAGCTCACAACGCTGGGCGACCAGATCTGGTTGTAACCCAATACGAAGCTTTTGCTGTTGGTGGCCGTCGCTCCACTGCCCGCGTAGAATTGGCCATTGTCGGGCGGCAAAGGCGACGACACCACGGTGTCCGATACCTGATCGCTGAAACGGAAGAATAGATTTTGCTTGTCATTGATGATCTGATCGACCCTGAGATCCCAGCGGTGGTTGTCTTGATTCGACGGGCTCTGATAGTTGTAGTTGCTGGTGGCCGCACCGGTCAGAGGCAGAGGAAGAAACGCGAGAACGTTGAGGGCGACGGGATCAAGAAGGCTGGCCGGAATTTGATTTCCCGAGAACGGGCTTCCGGTGTACGGATCGATGATCTTGGTGGAGAAAATACCGTCCCGCTGCGCCACGGTCGGCACGGTGCTGAGCGTGGTTGTGGACTCGCGGATGTAGGTGGCCTCAAAGTCGCCGAAGATGAAGGTCTTATTGCGAATGACCGGGCCGCCAGCCGAGGATCCGAACTGGTTGCGCTTGTAAGGCGGTTTGTAAGTGGCGAACAGGTTCTTGGCGTCCACAATGTCGTTGCGAATAAATTCAAATGCGCTGCCATGCAGCTCATTCGATCCGGATTTGAGAGCAACGCTGACGACACCGGAGGAGGAGCGTCCATATTCAGCCGAGTAGCCGTTGGTCACAACCTTGAATTCTTCGATGGCGTCGACGGACGGCTTGACCACCTCCTTCTGGCCGGAATGGCCAGTCGAGATTTGTTGGTTGTTGTTGTCCTGTCCATCCAGCAGAAATGCGACTTGTGTACCGGCCTGGCCGCCGATCTCGACGCCCTGCGACGCCGGAATCGTGCCCGAGGAAAGGTTGGCAAGTTGCAAATAGTCGCGCCCGTTTAGTGGCAGTTCCTCGATCTGATGATTATTGATGACGTCTCCAACCGTGGAATCGGAGGCCTGGAGCAGCGGCGCCTCGGCCTGAACATTCACGGATTCGGAGGTTTGCCCTACTTCCAGCACCACATCCAACTTGCGCACATCGCCGATTTCCAGAACCACGCCACGCTGGTTGGACTGCTTGAAACCGCCGGCTTCCACCGCGATGGCGTACTCGCCAATCTTCAAAGACGGCGTCCGGTATTCTCCGCGCGCATCCGTGCGAACCTCCGTGACGGCGTTGGTGGCCAGATTCGTTAGCCTCACCGCGGCCCCGGACACCGTACCATGTGATGAATCGAATACTGTTCCTACGATGATGGCGTCATCCACCTGCTGCGCAACTGCGCCGGGAATGGCGCTCAACGCCATGGCGGCCAGCACGGTATAGAAAGTGACGGGCGATTTGCGAAACACAACTTCCAATGCGTCTGAAAACATCGTTTTCTCGCGTTCAATAAACCCCTAACTCAAAGAAACAACCAGATGCCGGCAGCGACACGGAATTTACCCATGCCTGCCGATACTGCACTTGTCACGAATTGGGGGTTGCAGCGGACACACGAGCCTCCTTATGGTTTTTCGAACGGCCGCAGCCTTAGCGACCTGGCCAGCGAAGCAAACCACAAGGCGCTTTCTAAATCGACTGGCTCTCTAGTAAATACGTAGACTACAGGATGTAAGAGGGCTTGTCAAGCTTCGCATTTTAGAAACAGTACTGGTCCGCATTGGTCCAACAACCGTTAAGTGCCGCTCGCTAAATAGGTTTAGAACACGTTGGGCGTCAGCCTTGGTTTCCATAAACCAGGCCCTTGTAATCGACTAATATAATATGGTACTGGCAGTTCCACAGGACACCTGCAACACTCTGTTTGGCGAAGCCGGTTCGATCTGTGACTACCTCCTCTACTCTTTACGGAACGCTGACGCGAGGAATTTCTCTATGCCGGCAAATCAAACTGCGCAGGCCTTGCATTATGATTCAACTGCGGCTTATTATCGGCGCTAGCGCCGAGAAAGCCATGATTATTAATCCGGCGTGGCGCCCGCGTGGCAGAGATACTAAGGAGCGTGCACGATGAAACCGCTATTGTCGCTACACTCCAGACAGGAGCTCTGTATGCCCTATCGATACCTCATTGCATCCACCGACGGCCAGATCGGAATCATTACGCTCCATCGGCCCGAGCGCCGCAATGCACTTTCGCTCGATTTGATGCTCGAACTCATCGGCTGTTTGGATGAATTCGCGGCCCAATCGCAGGTCCGCGCCATCATTCTGGCGGCCTCCGGCAAAGTCTTCAGCTCGGGCCACGACCTGAGCGAATTGGTGGGGCGAACCGTCGGCGACTATCGCCGCCTGTTCGACGTCTGCACCGAACTGATGACGAAGATTCAATCCATCCCGCAGCCTGTGATCGCACAGGTGCAAGGCGTCGCCACGGCCGCGGGCTGCCAGCTGGTCGCAACCTGCGACCTGGCCATCGCTAGCGATCAGGCGGCCTTCGCGACTCCCGGCGTCAAAATCGGGCTTTTCTGCACCACGCCGATGGTTGCGCTTTCCCGAGCCGTAGGGCGCAAGCGGGCCATGGAGATGCTGCTCACCGGGAAGCTGGTGGACGCCGCGACGGCGGCCGGGTGGGGACTGGTCAATTGCGTGGTGCCCGCCGCCGAGCTCGAAACTGCGGCGCGCGAACTGGCCTGCCAGATCGCCGAAGCCAGCAGTTTCACGGTAGCGCTAGGCAAACAGGCGTACTACGCGCAGATCGATCTTGACCAGGCCAAGGCTTACGCTTACGCCAAGGAAGTGATGACGTTGAACTCGCTCGCACACGATGCCCAGGAGGGCATTTCGGCGTTTCTTGATAAACGCGTCGCGTGCTGGAGCGGAGAGTAAGATGACCGGCAGGTGAGCTATTTGAGCCGGTAAACGATGGAGAAGCGCGTCCGTCCCACTTCGCGGTAGTTGCCCAGCCACTCGCGCAAGTCCGGAAAGTTAGCGATGGCGAGCGCCGGATTGAGCGGGCCGAGCCCGTCCACGATCCAGGTGGGGTCGCTTGCGATCAACTCGCGCCGGTTGCGCGCGACCCACTCGGGCGCCAAGGCCTGGGAGCTGGTGAGATGCCGGTCCGCCAGCACGCCGGTGAGCGGCTGCGAATCGAGAAAGCGGCTGCCCGCCGGCATCCGGGTGTACGCGAAAACATCGGGCCGATAGCCCCAAACGAGCAAGGTACCGCTGCCCGCGATCCGATCCGATGCGGTTTTACTGTCTTGGTTGAGCGCTAGATCGCTCCAGTTGGTTTGCCGGTGATGCCATAGATCGTCGGCAAGCATCGCATAGCGCGGACCAAAACGAACCAGCGGGATCAGCAACAGCGCAAGCATGACAGCACGGCATCGGCCCAGTAACGTATAGCCGCGAGCCGCGAGCAAGGCCGTCACCGGCAGCAGTTGGAAATAATATCGCGGGAAGAAGCGCCAGCCCGCCGCCACCGCCAGCATCGACAGCACCAGCCAGGCCGCCATTTTCCAGCGCCAGCGGTCCTCCTTCCAGAGTGCGAACGCGGCGCCCACCAGCAACGCGGCGTGAAACCCCGCCCAGTTGGCCGTCCTGACGAATCCGGTGGCGAAGGCGAAGGTTTGCCCGGAGTACATGGCTCCCCAGCGCCACACTTGATCCAGATAGGGCCGCCCAAACCAAATCAGCGCCACAATGTTCGGAATGGCGAAGCCGGCCAGCAGCCATCCCGCGCCGCGCCAGGCGAAGAACAAGCAGGCGGCCAGCACGAAAAATGCCTTGGCGTTGACCAGCAGCGCGATGCCTGCCACCAGCCCGCTCAAGAACGGGCGGCCCCGCCACGCCAGGTAAACCGCCGCGCTGTGCGGAAGCACCAGCAACAGATCGGGCGCCAGCGCCATCACCGCCGCTGGGATTCCGAAGGTCAGGAAGAATCCGAGCAAAAGGGCAGCGGCTAAGCCTTCCCGCGGGCCCCACAGATCGCGCGCAAAGCGCCACAACATCCAGCAGCAGGCGAAAACAAAAGCCGCGCCGGCGATCCGGAGCGTCACTCCGATGCGTGCGTCCCAAAGCAAGTAAATCAGCGCCGATAAAGGCGGTTTGTCGAACCAGACGTCGCGATAGAGTATTTTGCCGTCCAGAACCTGGATGGCAGCGGCGGCCGGATAGGCTTCCTCCACCCATACAATTCCGCTGTGGCACAGGCGCGTGGCAAGCAATCCGAGAAACAGGAGCGCAAGCACCAGCCGGTCTGAGACGTTTGCGCCGCGAATCACGTATTGAATATAACTGGGGTTGGGGACTGGGGGTTAGGGATTGGCGGCTGATGAGTTGCGGCTCGAGGCGTCGGCCGGGGATCGCGGCAAAAGGCTGGATCAATTTTTGCGCGAGCGGTTGCCGCAATACAGCCGGTCGCGATTGCAGGATTGGATCGAGCAAGGGCGCGTGCTCGTCGATAACTCCGCCGAAAAACGCTCCTACCTGTTGAAGGGCTCCGAGCGCATCTTCGTACAGCCGGGCGAACTGGCGCCGTTGCGGGCCATGCCCGAGGACCTGCCGGTCGAAGTGTTGTACGAAGACGCCGACGTCATCGCCATAAACAAACCGGCCGGCATGCTGGTTCACTCGGGCGCCGGCCGGCACTCAGGGACACTGGTGAACGCCGTGCTGCATCGTTTCGGAAAGCTTTCGAGCATGGGGGGCGAATTGCGGCCCGGCATCGTCCATCGATTGGACCGGTTTACGAGCGGCGTGATCCTGGTCGCACGTGGCGACGCCGCGCATCGCCATCTGGCGCAGCAATTTGCCGCGCGGCAGGTGGAGAAAATCTACCTTGCGCTGGTGCAAGGCCGAGTAAAGAAAGATCAGGGCCGCGTCACCGCGCCCATTACTCGCGATCCGGTGCGGCGTGTCCGCATGACCGCGCGCCTGGCGCACGGCCGCCAGGCGATTACGTCTTATCAGGTCCTTAAACGCTTCAAGGAAACGACGTTTCTGGAAGTGAAAATCGGCACGGGGCGTACGCATCAGATTCGCGTGCATCTGGCGAGCATCGGCCATCCCGTAGTGGGCGACAAGCTATACGGCGCTGCCGCTAGCGAGTTGGGACGCTATTTTCTGCACGCCCGGCAGATTACGTTCACCAGCCCTGGTTCGGGCCACCGAATTACAGTGCAGGCGTCGTTGCCGGAGGATCTGGAGAATTATCTGGGCACGGTCGAGTAGCTACTTTCCGCTGCAGGCCGGGCCGATCCACTTCGCGGTGAAGGTGTAATTTATATTCATGGTGCGGCCGGCGTTGCTGACGCTCATCTGCAACGAGCCTTTCACATTCTCCGGATTCATCGCCTCCACCTTCACTGTCCCGGTGCTCTTCATCCCTTGACGGGCGCAATCGAGGTGGATTTCCTGGCTGCTTCCGGAAGACGCAACCAGAGTCGGCTTACAGGCCTTCGTGTTTTCGTCTCCCAGATTGAACCCCTTATCCAACTTTTCTTTGGTCAAGCAGCTCTTGTTGAGCGTGGTCTTTCTGCCGCCCAGCGCTTTCTCTTGCATGGCTTTTTCCACCTGGGCGCGCTGTTCCGGCGACAACCGCTTGAGCAGTTCGTCGGGAAGGGGGGGCTGGCCGGTGGTCTGTCCCGACATCGTGGTTTCCCATTGGCCAGTTTTCACGGCTAAGGGCCGAAGATCCGCGGCCGATAGTAGGGACGAGCAGAGCAGCGCGGCCAGCCCGATTGAAACTCTTTGGTTCACGTGACCCTCCGTCAGAAGCCTGTGTCGAAAGTCCGTAAAGACCGCTTGCTCACGCGCGCGGCTCAGTAGGTTCATCGCGTTACAGAGGCGCGACCGTGAGGGAGTCGGTTTTGACACAGGCTGTTAGTCCATCGTCTATTCTCTCTGAGAACTGGAGTGCCAGCCAAGTAGCGATTCCGGCTACACTGAAGCTTCCCATGGCGGAAGTCCTGGTTTCGATCGTCATTCCGGCGTACAATCCGGCTTCCTACCTGCTCGAGGCCATCGCGTCGGCTAGCGCGCAAAGTCACCGGAGCACTGAGATCATACTAGTGAACGACGGCTCGAATACATCCGAGAGCCTCGGTATTTTGGAGCAAGCGTCGCGCCTGGCCGGCATTTATGTGGAACAGCCGAACCGCGGCCTGGGCGCGGCTCGCAACACCGGGTTCCGGGCGGCGCGCGGTGAGTACGTGGCGCCTCTCGATGCCGACGACCTGATCGACCCCGCTTACATCGCCGAGTGCCTCAGCGCGCTCGGGGACTCCGACGCCGCCTTCGCATACACCGACTTTCAAGTATTTGGAAAGCAGACCTTTCTGGAACGGCCCGGTGAATATAACTTGTATCGATTGCTCGATCGCAACTTTCTCACTTATGCCGCGCTGATTCGAAAACGCGATTGGGAAAACTCGGGCGGATATGATGAGACATTGATTGGATATGAAGATTGGGAGTTTTGGCTGCGGCTGGGCTCGCGCAACCGTTTCGGACGATATATTCCGAAATCGCTCTTCCGCTACCGGAAGCACGGAGCGTCTCTATACGATTTAGCGCTCGCCCGCCACCAGCAGTCCGTCGCTTACATTCAAGGTCTGCATCCCGAACTGTACGATTACGAAAATCGCGCGCGCGTCAAGGCGCGCTGGTCGCCCGCGGTTTCTATCATTGCGGCTGAGCGGCCATGCAATCAGACCATCGAAGACATCCAGGTAGTGACGCCGGGAGAATCGCCGTTGGCTCCCGCCGTTCTCACGGTAACAAGCAGCCCGCTCGATCCGCACGCCGCAGAGCTGGCCGCGCTCGCGGTCTGGAGCGGAATAGCGCCCCATAAGCCAACGCAAACCGTGGCGCGCAATCGCTTGCATCGGCACCTGCTCAACGCCGGGCTGCTTACGTTGCGATCCTGGACGCACCATCCCGTGCGTTCTTTAGCGCGGCTCATTCCACTACGCGCAAAGGAACAAATCAATAAAGTTGCCGGCCGCCCGATTTTCGATCTTTCGTTCTATTTGCAGTTTCAGCCGAATTCCGTCCTGATGGGCGGGGCGCTGATCGAGCCTTTGATCTATTATCCGAAGCCCGCTCATGGCCGTAAACGCGTAGCGCTGGTGACTTCGCAGTTGGGGCCGGGCGGCGCCGAGCAGGTGCTCTACGACATTGCTTCCACTTTATGTTCCAGCCGATTCGAGACCCTGTTATTGGCCACACAGAGCAGCGACGATCGCTGGCTGGCAAAATGGAGCGAGCGCGTGGAACATATTTACGACCTTGCGCCAATAGTTACAGCGGAGCGGATGGTGGCGGCTCTATGCTCGGTTATTTCCAACTGGCGATGCGATTACCTGCTGCTCCAGAACAGCCTTTACGGATACGCAGCGCTTCCACACATCAAGAAGATGCTGCCCGGGATCAAAGTGTTCGACGTGATCCACTCCGTGGACGAAGCCTGGGACCAGATCGCGTCCACCGCCGGCATGGCGGCGCACATCGACCGGCGGGTTGCCATGTCGCAATCGGTTCGGGATCGCCTGCTTGCGTTGGGAACGCCGGATTCGAAGATCCTGCCGGCGCGGAACGGCGTGGATCTGGAGCGCTTCCGGCCGGCGCCGCTGAATTCCACTTCGACCAAGACCATTCTTTTCGCCGCGCGCCTGGATCCCGTCAAGCGGCCGCTGCTGGTGGCCGAAATCGCTAAGAACCTCCTGAGGCTCCGTCCCGAACGAGATTTCCGATTCATCATCGCGGGAAGCGGCCCCGAGAGAGAGCGCCTGGAAAGTCGTGTGAAGAAAATGGGGCTGGAAGCGCTTTTCGATTTTCGCGGACAAGTCGACCACCTCGCGCCCCTCTATGCAGCGTCTGACATCGTGATTCTTCCCTCGCGCAGCGAAGGCGTCCCGTTGGTGATTCTGGAAGCGCTGGCCGGCGGGCGGCCCGTAGTAGCTTCCAAAGTGGGTTCCATTCCAGAAGTCTTGGATTCCAGTTGCGGGATCTTGATCGAACATTTTGATGCAGCCGCCGAGTTCGCGCGGGCCATCCACTTACTGCTGGACCGGCCCGAACTCCGCGAAAAGCTGGGCGCTGCCGGACGAAGGAAGATGGAAGAGAACCGCGACATCCGAAAAACTCGGGAAGCTTTCGCCGGCCTCTTCGATCCAGGCTCGGCTTCTATGAATCATGGCTCCTCGGTTTCGGTCTCCGCCACCATCCGGTCCACCGCGATGGAATAGAGCGCCATCTTGCCATCGCGATCGCTCTGAAAGACCACCCGCTGGCTGTTGGGAGAGAAAAACGAAGTCACCCGCCCCGGATCGCTGGCGCGATGCTGGCACAATGGCAGCTCGCGTTTCACGGATCGAACCAGGAGCAGCATGTACGGCGAAGCTTTGCTGGCGCTGGCTCCCACAAAGACGCTGGTATCGCCGTTTCGATTGAAGGCGGCGTACTGGCTGGTGGATGAAACAAACTGGTCGTCATTTGTATCGGGCGTGAACTCGCGAATAGTGTTCAATTGTTGCCGGTCGGCCGGGATGTTCAGATAGTCGATAGTCCTTCCATCGGCGGACCAGAGAGCCGTCCCGAGGCCGCCCGGCGCGATCCGCAGCTTGCGATTCTGCGCGGCGTCGTAATTCACAACCCATAATTCGCCCGCCTTGGTGTACAGCAGACCGGCGCGTTTGGGGCGCGGCTGCGGATCGGAAACTGGATCGCTGGATTCCACCAAAGTCGCCGACGCACCGTTCCGCATGGTGATCAGGCGCAGCCGGCTCATCCCCTGCTTTTCTTCCACCAGGGCCGCGATCAAGCCGTCGTCGGAGAGGCTGAATCCCGTTCCGAAGTTGAAGCCTGCTTCGGCGCGGTAGACCTCGCGCGCGTGAACGGCGTTCATCCGGCCCAGGTACAACGATTGTCCGGCCAGGTAAGCAAACTCGCGGTCATCGGGAGCGAGAGTCAACGAGCCGGCGACCAAATCCGGCGTTTCCGTCAGCGCGTGCGACTGTCCATTTTTCAGATCCAATCGATAGGCCTGGACGGCGCCCGACCGATCGCTCGAATAAATCAGAAAATCGCTCTTGCGCGAAATGGGCCGGCCATAATAAGCGGGCAACCAGCTCTGGTGCGCGGGGTCCGTCAGGCGGATGACGGTGTTCTCGGTGGCTTCGTCGGCGTAGCGCTTGGCCTCCGACGGAAGCGCCTGATTTTTGTCGGCCGCCAGACAGACACCCGCGCCGGCTAGTGAAGCGACGAATGCGCGGCGGGTACGGTTCAAGCTGGCCAATAAGAATGAAGCTAGCGATGACTGCTCTGGTAGTGCTCTTTGAGCAGGTCCAGGCCGAAGTCGCCGTCAAAGTCGCGCCAAACGGAGTGAATATGGTTGGCGTTGTCTTGGGTGTCGTCGAATTCCACCATGAAGCTGGGCGACTGGATGCGGTAGTAGTGCCCTTGTCCGGGCTCCTCTCCGCCGGCCCACGCGAAGTAGATATTGTCGCCGGCCTTCTTGATCTGATCTTCGCGCGTCTGATCGATCTGATCCGTCATGTTCCGGCAGTATTCGTCGAGCAGGCTCTGAAAAATCGCGCGCTGCTGCGCGGTCATCTTAGACGCGATCAAACCGCTGGGCTGTCCGTTCAGGGCCGCTTTGCGGGACGCTTCGGTGAGTATCTCCTTAGGCGCGTCTTTACTGACCACGGCGGTCTTCTGTTGATCGGCGGTGAGCGACTTCACTAGCTGGCGGCCCAGATCCTCCTCGCGCGCCAGAACCCGCAAGCCCTTGCGAGGACCTTCGCGAATCTCGGCCGGATTGGTTCCAAAGAAGCTGGGCGCGCCCTGCACCTTGCCCTCGACGATGGTGAAGTTCTGGCTGACGTGGTGTCCTTCCACGCGATAGCCCCAGGTGCCGGTAGCCGAAGGCTCGCCGAAGACCGTGAAGAAATATCCCTCGGGGTCGCGCTCGGGACCTTTGCCGGCTTCGAGAACCTTCAGCACTTGATCCAGGCTCATGATGCTGACGGCTTTGATGTAGCCCTGCTGGCTGAGACCGGCGGCCAGGAGCGCGTGCGCGAGTTGTTTCTGCTCCCCAGTCATGTCGCGCAGAGCGAGACCTTTACGCGGTTTCGGGATGTAGTGCCAGTCGAAGCGCTCCTGGTCGGCGAACGCGTACGTGGCCTGCGCGCGCTGAGCGGGCGTGAGCGAGGTAAGGAACGCTTGAGCGGCGTCCGTCATCACGGACGCGGTATGCATGCGGGTGTAGGCAGAGGTGAGCAGCCCCACTCCAACACCGATCGCTAAAATTCGCAATGCTGCTGTCTTCACGATGTGCCTCCTTCTCGGGCAAACAGTGGCCGGGTTCCGGCGTGCTTCTAGCTTATCCAATGGGCGGCAGGATTGGGGATTGGGGATCGGCTAGAGCAGCAGCGCCTCGATGCGATGGGCATGCACCATGTTCTCGCAGGGCGACCACTCAAAGACGGTGAAGCGTCCGTCCTGCGATGCCACCAGGGCGGCGCAGCGCGGCTGGTCGGAGCGCTGATCGTGGACAAATTGCGCGGCCGAATGATGCCGCGTGCCTCCCAGCTTGTCGGGATTAACCAGGGTGGCTTCGCCGCCTTCGATGGGTTCGGTCACGATGACTTGTTCCACCAGAGCGTGGCCTGTTCGCCGCGTGATCTTTGCACCGAAACCGAGCACGTAATATTGGTCGGTAAGAATAACAGCGCCATCCACGGCGGTGAGCCCGGCGACGGCGTCCACGGTTCGGTTGAGGCGGCCGGTTTCGTCGGCCGGAGCCCGGGCTAGTTCCGCCAGAACTGAGAACGGAGGCGACACCGCGTACGGGATGGGCGAGACGATCGATTCGCGCCACGCTTCGTGCTCACCTGGAGGTCCGGCGGCGGGAACCACCAGGAGCGAACCGCCGCGGCCGTGCGCTCGCATGGAGACGGCGAGTTGCACCAGCACATTCACCGAGTGGTTCGCCGAGGATATCCAAGCGGGCGGGGATTCGGAGCCGAGCAGCGCGGTCAGCAACGCCGGACAATCCGGGATGGCGCCGGCGCGCTCGTCGACCATTTTCACCTGGTCGCCCTCCAGCACCGCTACGTTCACGAACTTGCCCGAAGTCTCGGGACTGTGATGCTTGATCACCACCAGTCCGGGCGCCGCCACTTCGACAACGAAGCACAGGCTGGGTATGGAACGGGTGGCGCCCCACACACAGAGCCCCTCCGCTCCGTGCCATACGCCCAGGTGGATTCCCGGCCGCTCCACGGCTGGCGAAACTTTGGTCAGGATGCCGGGGTCGAGAGGCAAGGGGCGCTCCAGCAGCAGGGCGTTCTTGGTCTCTTCGGGCGAAAGATATGCGAGGGAGATCTTGGGAATGAAGCCCTCTTCCCTGCGAAGGCTGGCCCAAAAGGCGGCGTCCACGATGGCCTGGATGGTGGCGGTATCGGGTAGGGTAGCCCGGCGAGCGTTGCCGGCAGCGCCGTTTTCAGTCCGCTGCCGCATGAAATACGCGTGGGCCTTGGGCGAGACAATGCGGGCGGCTGGGTACGCAGCCTCAGGTTCCATGCTTGAAATTATCGCCTAACAGACCACTCCCCGGCCCTGAACGGGGCATATGGTAGCGGCGCTGTTACGAGCGTCCGGCGGTGATCAGATAGCTCTTGACGAGTTCAGTTATATTCGAGGAATCGAGCAGAGCAGGCTCGACGAAGATGCCGGTTCGGAAAAGGTCGTCCTCCATATCGGAGTAAACAACGTGGCCGTAAAGGGTGAGGCCGAGGATCTCGATCTTCACTAGGGCGCCTGGAGCCAAGGGCGTTGCGAAGAGCGAACAGACGCCGGAATCCGACAGATCTCGAAGGTATCCCACGCACTCCACACCGTCGTCCAACTGGGTAAGCCGAACTGGCAAATCAGTGGAAATACGCTCGTTAAATCGGCGGTCCATTCGCAATCTAGGTATCGCCCGAATGGAGGAACTTCTTTAGGGGCGCGTATTACCTATTCGACACCACGCCGTGCCGGTTCGGGAGTACTACACCAGCTCGGGTCCACAATACCCATCGCAGCTAAGAATGTTACGTCCAGGTCATCCAACACCAGTTCTTCGCTGAGACCGCGAGCGACTCCTGGATCAGCCGCCGGCGCAGGCGCATCCTCCAGCGCTATATCGACGGTGAACACCGGGCACTCGCCCGAAAGTTTCAGCGCCGCCATGGCTGCGGCGACATCGTCGGATTCCAAGATGGCTTCGTTAATGGATTGGCGAAGCGCATTCATCAACCCTTTTAGATTCTTAGTCATTTGGTTCCTCCGAGCCGGATGCTCTCGCGTTCTTCACGGCTGACCTGCGGCACTTTACACGCCATCTGAGAAATCCAAATTTCTTATGGATTTAGGAGGACGAGGGAAGAACGGGAAAAACCATCTGCGCGCGGTGACGCACAGCCGTTGGGTTGGATGGGAGCTTTTCCGTCGTTTCAGCGAAGCCTCCGACTCGCTGCCGAGGTATCCTATAGGTCTTCTTAGGTCTTCCGAAAGAAGATGGAAAAACTCATCGCCGCATGAATCCTAATGCTCTTTTGCTGTTCCCCGATCTTCTTGAGGAACCTGCCGCCCGGACTACAGGCTTACTGCCATCGCATCGGCTGGAGGCCTTGATCGCCGCCGGACACGTGACGGCAAGTACGCCAATCTTAGCTGACCAGATCCAACCATCCAGTATCGATCTGCGCTTAGGATCGCTTGGGTATCAAGTTCGAGCAAGCTTCCTGCCCAGCCAGTACGCTACGGTTCAGAAGAAGCTGCAAGACCTTCAGATCGGTCAAATCGATCTTTCGAGCGGAGCCCTTCTGGAACGAGGATTGGTATATATCGTTCCTCTTCAGGAGGAACTGCACCTGCCCGACGGCTTTGCGGGCAAAGCCAACCCGAAGAGTTCGACGGGCCGGCTGGACGTCTTCACCAGGCTGATTACCGACTACGGAACTACGTTTGAAGACATCCGCCCAGGCTACAGAGGCAAACTCTACGCCGAGATCGTGCCTCTCACCTTTCCCATTATCGTCAGGGAGGGCACCAGACTGAACCAGCTCCGCGTCCGGCGCGGAAATCCAACTGCGTCCGACAAGATGTTATCCGACCTCCACCAGCAAGAACCGATCGTATACTCACAAAGTGAATTACCCGCCGAGCCGCTGATTTCCGATGGTCTGAAGGTTTCCGTGGACCTCCAGGGCGTGGGATCGGACATCATCGGTTACAAGGCCAGGAGGGATACTCCTCCCGTCGACCTCGCCAAGGTGAACTACTATCCGACGCGGGACTTCTGGGAGCCGCTGTATCGAGAAAAGCATAACTCGATCGTCCTAAGGCCCGGCGACTTCTACATCCTCACGTCGAAAGAAAAAGTGTCCGTTCCACCGCATATGGCCGCCGAAATGCTGCCGTTTGATCCCGCCGTGGGGGAGTTTCGTGTTCACTATGCCGGTTTCTTTGATCCTGGCTTTGGTTGGAGCCCGGAGGGATCGGCCGGCAGCCACGCTGTCCTGGAGGTACGATCCCACGAAGTCCCCTCCCTCCTCGAAGACGGTCAAATCGTCGGCCGTCTGAACTACGAACGCCTGCTCACCTCGCCGGCCAAGCTCTACGGGAGGGACATCGGATCCTCCTACCAGTCTCAGGGGCTAACCCTCAGTAAGCACTTCAAACGGACCTGACGCGATGTGTTCGGTAGTTACGATCGCATGCAACCCTACGCCGCTTGCGGCGCCGTTTCGAGCTTGGAGCCAAAGGTCCCAGGAAGTTGAGCAGCGTAGAGGCGATGGCGCATCCGGCGATTACGGATCGGCAAGAATGTGAGCGGCAAGCTTCTGCGTGAGCGAATTGTCAAATTTGAACAAGCTGTTGCGGGATAGGTCCTGGGAGACTGGAGATTCCCGAGTGTCCGTTTGCGAATCTGCCCGAGGCGCGCGCCGGACGATGGGGCAAGGGGCTGACGGCTGCGAAGATGAAAGACTGCCGGTGGCTGAAGCCGGTGCTCGTGGGGCGGTTTGAGTTTGTGGATTTATTTTGAGTTGTTTACGGGAGAATTTGCCAATTGCTCGGCGATCCCCTTAGCAGCGCTGGAAGGACCAAAAGCCCCCTTTGATACGTTTCCACCAGCAAGAAGCCGGAGACTCAGCTTCGAATAAAAGCAGTCTCATAGTTATCGCGCTACGCGCGGTCCCAGCGTAACGAAGTTTATTCAGCTCCTGCCGATAAGTACTCAGGTCGCGGCTCGATTGTCAACATCGTCTCGCTGCCGGCTCGCGCCCGCTGAGGTTCCCATCCGGCTGCCAGACCCGGGGAGAGCGGGCGATTCTCATATTCCTGTTTTCGTCCCAAGAAAGTGTGCACAAATGGACACTCCAGAGCCAGCGCATAATCGAGATTTCCTCCGTCCCGAGGAGAACATCGGCCAGGCGGTGCGAGAGCATCTGTTGCTGCTGGACGACGGTCTCCGCGTTCAGGCTGCAAGCAAGTCGTTCTGCACTGCGTTCGAGGTCGCAGCCCGCGAGGCGGCCGGGAAAAAGCTCGCCGAGCTCGGCAACGGCCTGTGGAATATTCCGGCTCTCCTGACCCGGTTGAATGAACTTTCAAAGGTAGACGGCGAATTTGACGATATTGAGATGGAACCTGACTTTCCGGCGCAGGGGCCCAGGACGCTACAGTTCAGCGCGAGACGTCTATCAGGAAGCAGCATTCCAGGTGGAATGATCCTGCTCTCGGTCCGAGATATCACCGGACGCAAACGTGTCGCAGCGGAAGCCGGCGCGCGGCCCGCCCAGTGCCGCCCGGCCCTCATCAGTATCGGCTACGCCGTCATCGTCTCCGACCCTGAAAGCAGCGTCACATTCATGAACCCCACCGCCCAAAAGCTCACCGGATGGGGAGAGCGCGACGCATTGCAAAAGCACCTCAACGACATCTTCCACACCGTAAAGGAGCGGCCCGGCCAAGGGGAGGAGAGACCCGTTGAAAGGGCCATCCGCGAGCGTGCCGTCGTCGATCTGACGGGCCAGACGGTCCTCATCGCCCGGGATGGCAGTGAGTGGCCGATTGATGGCAACGTCGCTCCAATCTTGGACGCCGCCGGGCGCCTCGCCGGGGTGGTGCTGGTTTTCCATGACGTCAGCAATCGACGCCAGTCGGAACAAGAACTGGAGATTTCAGAAGTCCGCTACCGGCGCCTATTTGAGTCGGCGCACGACGGCATCCTTATCCTGGATGCCGTGTCCACCAAGGTACTGGAGGTCAATGCCTTCATGGCTGATCTGCTGGGCTATCCCAAGCAACACTTTTTGGGTAAGGAGCTGTGGGAAATCGGCGTCTTCCAGGATGCCGAAATGTCCAAGAAAGCGATGGTAAGGCTGCAAAAGGTCGGCAGTATCCGCTATGAGGATCTTCCACTGCAACACAAAGACGGACGGCACGTCCCCGTTGAGTTCGTCAGCAACGTCTATCGGGAAGGCAGGCGCAACGTAATTCAGTGCAACATTCGCGACATCACCGAGCGCAAGCGCCTGTCGCGCGACCTGGCGCAAGCCAGTGTGGACGCCGAGGCCGCCAACCGCTCCAAGAGCGAGTTCCTGGCGAACATGAGTCACGAGATCCGCACGCCGCTGGGCGCTATCCTGGGCTTCGCGGAGATGTTGCTGACCAAGAGCCGGGAAGAGTGCGCGGAAATCGGCTGCGCCCAGATCATCCGGCGGAACTCCCTGCACTTGCTGGAACTCATCAACGAAATCCTGGACCTTTCCAAGGTCGAAGCCGGGCGCATGAGGGTGGAGAGCATATCCTGCGACTTGCCGGCGCTGCTGTCGGAGATCGTCTCATTGATGCGTCCCAAGGCGAAAGAGAAGGGGCTGGCCTTCGGAGTCACATTCCAGGACCCCATCCCGCACCTGATCCAGACCAGCCCAACGCGGCTCCGGCAGATCCTCGTCAATCTGCTCGGCAACGCCGTGAAGTTCACTGAATCTGGAAGGGTCAACATGAAGATCGCGGACGAAGGAGCAGGCGGCCCGAACATAGTGCTGCGCGTCGAGGTGACCGACAGCGGGATTGGCATGACGCCGGAGCAACTGGCGCGGCTCTTTGTGCCATTCACGCAGGGTGATGGGTCTATCACCCGTAAGTTCGGAGGAACGGGATTGGGCCTGACCATCAGCAGGCAGTTCGCCCGCATTCTGGGAGGTGACATCACGGCCACCGCCCAAGCTGGCGTGGGAAGCACCTTCACTCTGAAAATCGACGGGGGACCCTCCGCCGGCGTGGAACACCTGCACGGTCTGACCGAAACAACCTTGCCCCCGGCTGAGGATCGCGAAATAGCCGACAAAATTCGTCTTCGCGGGCGAGTTCTTCTGGTCGACGACGGAGTCGACAATCAGCGGCTGCTGCGGATGCAACTGGGAGACGCCGGAGCGTCGGTGACCATCGCCGGCAACGGGCGCGTCGCCGTCGATCTTGCGGCCAGGCAGACGTTCGATCTGATTCTCATGGATATGCAGATGCCCGTCATGGACGGCTATGCCGCCACCCAGGAGTTGCGCCGCAGAGGACTGACATTGCCGATCGTCGCGCTGACGGCGTACGCCATGGCGGAAGACCGCGAAAAATGTATGGCGAGCGGATGCAGCGGTTACCTGACCAAGCCCACCGATGAAGAGACCCTCTTGAAAACCGTCCAGCAGTACCTCGAAAATTGCCGTTCACCCCCGCCCGCCGATCGTGACGGAACAGGCGGATCGGCGCCGGCGGCTGGCGACGTCGGCAATTCCAACCCCAACCCCAGCGTCGCTTCTGACGCCATCAAGTGCAGCCAGGCTGCCAATCAGCGGATCATGAAGATTGTCCCGGCATTCGTGGCGGGGCTTCCCGGCAAGGTGCATAGCATGGCCGATCTTCTGAACCGCAACGATCTGCCTGGGCTGCGGGCGATCGCCCATGACCTTTCCGGCACATGCGGAGGGTATGGCTTTGCCCCCGCTACCCAGCCTGCGAGAAGCGTCGAACAATCGATCAAAGAAGGCAAGGCCCAGGAGGCCATAGCCGCCGAGGTCAAAACACTGATCGAGGTAATCCGCCGGATCGATGGATATGACGCATCGAAAGAGCTCGTCCCTGCCGGGGAATTCGCGAAATAACCGCTGCTAGGAGGGGGCATCCGTGCCGCCTGATTCGCTGTCATGCGACGCGGCTTCGAGGGCCAGGAGTTTCCTTTTGCGACCCACACCCCAGCGATAGCCGCCCATCGCGCCATCTTCGCCCACCACGCGATGCCACGGAATTATCGTCGCCAAGCGACCTGGGACTGTCCGCGATAGCTTCCGTGATGTCGCCGTACCGTCTAGCCCGCCGCCACCGGCCCGGCACAGTTTCGCGCAAGTACGTCGTCAGGCCTCGGCGCGTAGACTCGGCGCGTAGAAATGATGAGCTAACGCACGCATGTGCACAGCGTACCAAGCAGGCGCCTCAATTCAGTTCTTCGATGACAACCGAAGCGTTGACGCTTGTCTGTGTGCCTCCGGCCAAAGTCTGGAGGGTCACCGCCGCGGCGGAAGTATAGTTTTGAATCGTGAGGACATCCCCCGTCACTAGACTGACGATGACTTGCCCGACGTTTTGTTGGGTGCCGGCGCCTGAGCCGTAGGTAGCTCCTATAAGAGGGACAGCATTCAAGAACACTGTAAATTGGTTGGGCTCTACCCCCGATATGCTGAAGGTGACCTTATAGTCGCCGGGGTCGGTAATCGTGATCGGGGCAAGTCCGGCAGTATGCGTGATTCCGGACGTAAGAACACCATTTGAGTCAAAGACAACAGCTGTCCCCACCGCAACCACCTGGGCGCCCAGATTGTAAATGTAACCGTATTCGGATAGACCACCGGCTGGGCCGGCAGCGCCCGTGGCCCCGGCGGGGCCGGTGGGACCGGTGGGCCCTGTCGGACCAGCAACAGTAGACGCCGCGCCTGAGGGGCCGGTGGGACCGGTGGGCCCTGTCGGACCAGCAACAGTAGATGCCGCGCCTGAGGGGCCGGTGGGACCGGTGGGCCCTGTCGGACCTGCAACAGTAGACGCCGCGCCCGTCGGGCCTCTCGGACCTGTTGGGCCGGCAGGACCCGCTGGACCCGGAACCGTCGAAGCAGCCCCAGCGAGCCCAGCCGGACCTCTCGCGCCCGGCTGCCCCGGTGCGCCCTGTGCCCCGGGACTTCCTTGAGGGCCGACCCCGGCCTCGAACGACACTTCTAATACCGGCGCGTGACTCGTAGAGACGCTCTCCTTGCTGTCAAAAAATACAACCGTGCCCGGCGCCTGCGGTGCGGCGGACAAGACGAACCCTTGATCCGATTGCGGGCTCTGCAGCCACCCCTGAACCGCCGCCGTCACATCCACCGTCCCGAACTGCCACGCCAGCGAAACCGGAAACGTGGTGACCGAGGCACCCGACGCAGGCGCCGTCGCGTAGGTCACCGTGGCTTCGTTCCACGGCCCGGCCACCTCCGAGATCTGGACCTCGCCGGCGTTGGCCACGCGCCCAACCCACAAGACCAGGGTGGCTAGTGAGACAGAGGAGGGGGTCGAACCGGTAGCTACCCCCGACAGGTCGAACTTCACGAATGCTCGGGTGGTTCCGCCAACCTGCAAGAAGGGGAGCGCTCCGAAATTTACATTCGGATAAAGACTATTCACGTGCGCGTCCCCGCTATCCGGCAGTTCTTGGGCTAAGCCTGCCGCGGCCGTTAGCAGTAACGCGAATACTATCCTGCGATTCATGACTGACTAGTGAATAGTTATTGAGGGAAAGATCACCCTTTCTTGAGAGAAAGATTGGAGCGCGCCCACTAAAGAAGCCGGAAGCGACATGCGCCGCCCGGTCATCCTCCTGTACGCCATCGTCGCTCTTATGTTGCCCGCCTTCGCAACAAACTTGTCTTTCGTTGGCGCGTTCGCTCAAGATGACGAGCGGAGGCAGTTCACCTTTACTCTCATCCAGCCGGAGACGGTCACCCTGCGCACATGGTCGTACGCGGGGGGCGTCAATTCGGCGGGCACGACAATTGCGGCCGGCGGATTTGACCCGTCGCTCTCCCTTTTCGATTCCACCGGCCTATTGGTTGCCCTCAATCGCGACGGAGGCTGCGGCAAAGTCGCCGCCGACCCCGTCACCACCTGGTGCTGGGACGCCTACATCGCCGCGCCACTGCCGGGTGGTATTTACCAGCTCGTCCTGACGGAATCGGAGAACATCCCGTTTGGCCCGTACCTGACGGATCCATTCGTGTATGACGGAGCGGGAGACTTCACTGCCGCCCCGGGCGTCAACGAACCGCAAGGGTTCTGGGACTTCGCGCCTAACCATCGCGATAGTTCTTTCGCCGTGGACATCAGCGGCGTCGATTCCGCCGAGTTGCCGCTCGCGCCTGAGATTGGAGCCCTCGTCAATAGCGCGAGCTGGCAGTCTGGCCCAGCCGGCCCGAACACCATTCTGACTTTTTTCTACAGCGGTCTTCCCGGCACGCAGTCTGTGAGCGTGTTGATCGGCGGGCAGAGAGCGACGATCCTCTACGGCGGTCGCACACAGTTGAACTTTGTGGTCCCGTCAACCGCGCTCCCCCAAGCGCGTGCTTTGTTGGAGATTTCGAACGGGGGCGATATCTTGCTGGCAACGCCGCTGCAGATTGTAGATGCGTCGCCGGCGCTGTTCACTGCCAATCAATCGGGAACCGGGCAGTCCAGCGTCCTGAATCAGGACTACACCTATAACGGATCCGCCGCGCCGGCCGTGCCCGCGGCGCGCGGATCGATCGTAATGGTGTATGGAACCGGCTTCGGCGTCGCAAATCCTGTCGCACAAGACGGGCTCTCTTGGCTCGCCGCGGGAGTCGGCGCAACCATCGGAGGACTCGCCGCCGAGGTGACGTTCGCTGGGCTGGCGCCCGGTTATACTCCAGGACTCCAGCAGATCAACATCCGTATTCCTGATAGCTGTCCGGCCGGAGCGGCAGTGCCGATACGGCTCCAGCTCGGCGGGCACAACACTCAGCTAGGAACGACCATCGCAGTGGAATAGCTTCAGCCCGGACAGTGGCCCGCGCGCGTTGCGCGGCAACCCAACCTTGCGGACCCGGTTCATCGATAACCCCGGCCATGAAGTATATAAGCTCAGCGGAACTTTAAGGAGCGAAGGCGGCTAGGCGATTTGTTCCTACCGCTTCCGAAAAGAACAGGAAGGGCAATTGGGCGGGTCTGGAAAAAGCCCCTGGACATACTGCTAACTCGATTCAGTGCTAAGGACGGGACTACTTCGCGCCTCCGTGTTGTCATATCTGACAACATGTTTCGACGGGTTCCCTACGCCGCTTGCGGCGCCGTTTCGAGCCTGGCGCCCAAGGTCAGGAAGTTGAGCAGCGTAGAGGCGATGGCGCATCCGGCGATTACGATCGCCATGGGAAGCGCCGGGTTATCGATGAAGCCCAGAAACGTGGTGGTTACGGCAGCGATAAAGAACTGGTTGGCGCCCAGCAGCGCCGATGCGGTGCCCGCGATCTCGCCGTGCCGCATCATCGCGATGGCCGAGCCGTTGGGAAAAACGAACCCCTGCGCCGAAACATAGAAAAAGACGCAGGCGAAGACGCTCCACATGCCTCCGAAGCCGCTCAACACGCTGGCCAACAGCAGCACCCCGGCGACAAGTTGAACCGTGTTCGCGGTCCGCAGCACCCGCCACACCGGGATGCGATGCGACATGCGCCCGTTGATCTGAGAACCCGCCACCATGCCCGCGGCCACCGATCCAAACAGCCAGCCGAAATGCTCCGTCGGAACCTTATACAGCACGATGAACACGAACGGCGCGCTGGTGATGTACGCGAACATTCCAGCCGAGCTGAAGCCGCACACCACCGATGCGCCGATGAAGGTTCTGTCTTTGAGCAGGCGCGCATAAGTGGACTTGATGAGATCCAAACGCAAGGGCCGCCGGGCCTCATGCGCCAGCGATTCGGGCAAACGGAAGTGCATGCCAAGCAGACAGAGGGCGCCGAGCAACGCTTGAACCACAAAAGCCGAATTCCACCCGAACCAGACCAGCAGATAACTCCCGATGAGCGGTGCGATCACGGGCGAAACGCCGAGCACCAGGACCAGCATCGAAAAAACCCGCCGCAGTTCGCGCGCGGGAAAAAGATCGGTGACCATGGCGCGCGACATCACCGCGCCGCCACAAGCGCCCACCGCCTGCACCAGCCTGGCAATGGTCATCACCGGAATGGACGGCGACAGCGCGCAGCCGGCCGACGCGGCGATGAACACCAGCAGGCTCGCGTAAAGCGGCGGCTTGCGCCCAAAGCGATCCGTTATCGGACCATAGAGCGGCTGGCCGAGAGCGTATCCCAACAGAAACGTGACCATCGTCATCTGCACCGACGCGGTGGAGGCGTGAAACACCTTCTCGATCACCGGCAGCGCGGGAAGATACATGTCGATGGAGAGCGGCGCGAAGGCCTGCAGCGCGCCCAACAGGATCAAAAGCTCCAGGTGACGCAGGCGCGAGCTAAGGCTCTCTTGTTGGGCAATCACGTGGGACCTGTAACGAAGTTGAGTCGGAACAGACAAGTGTATCAGGTCGGTAATTCCAGGCTACCGTTACACTGAATCGCGTTACATTGAATCAATGCGGGCAAAGGACCTTGTCGTAGCGACTCTTCTGGTGGGTCTGCTGTCCGCTTCTGGATATACCCAGACGTTCTACTTCCTGGCGGCGACAAAAACCAATGACAGCCTGGAGAGCTACCCTTCTTCGCTGTACACGAGGGGTTCCGGCGAACGGCTTCGGCTTCTTCGCGTTGTCTCGCCAAGCGCTTACTATATGCAGGAATGTGAAGGACGCTTGATTTCTGTTGCGTACCCGAACGGTCTTCCAACGCGCGTCGCGGTGATTCACATGGAAGATCCGATGCGCGCCGACGACATCGCTGTTAATTCAAGATCGCGCATTGTTCTTGATCGCTTTGACGCGCTTGGATTAGCGGCTAACGGAGGACCAGTGGAACAATTTCTGGGTCTAACCACGGGACCGGAGGTCACTGCAGCGATCGACCTTGAAAAGGTCGCGCTGAGTCAAACATCGTCGCCATCGCGCGTCTCTTCAGGAAGTCCGCAGGACTACGCTCACCTCTACACCATGGGAATGGCCGGCGGCCCGTCCAACGACTTTTTTCTTTGGGGCTATCGGGAGAGCAAGAACCTGCTCTTCCGAACGGGCCGTTTCGGAACTAAAGGAGTCAGTGTCGACACCCTTCCCGATAGCTTTCGCATCCCGGAGAACAAGGAAGATATCGGCATTCTTGCTGCGAATCCAAGCTATCTGATTCTTGGCAACTACTATGTTGACGTCCCGAGATCCAAGGACGCCGTCGCCGACCTCTTCATTCACAATCGCACGAAAAATACGTGGAAGGAACTCCAGATCCCGGGCGGCAGCTCGCGAGTGCGGCTGTTCGGCTCGTGGTTGGCGGTGATCCAGCAATGGCCTCGCCATCCGCCAGGCATAGCAGGTCCCCCTTGGGATCCACTTCACGTCTATCCCAATCCGGGACGAGCTAACGAGCGCGGCAGCGAATCCCCGAATCTGCCGAATGTTCAAGCTGAATACGCGTTCGGAGTGGCGCGGGACTCGATCATGCCGGGCAGTCTGGAGCTAGACAATATCGAAGATGGACGGCGCATCACGATTCAGACGTATCAAGAGGACAGCGAAATACTGCTGGTGACGGCAGCCGGCGTTGTGCTTTACCGCGTCAACGAGTCCATTTTCGAAGCGCGAATTCAGGGCAGTAAATTGGTGGACACGGCGACGATAGTAAAAGACAAGAATGCGGAGGAGATTCACTGGGCATTCGTGGACCCGGGCGCATAGAAAATGCGCATCACTGTCATCGGCGGCGGAATTATCGGGTTGGCCACCGCGCTGCGACTGGGCCAGAAGCTTCCGGGCGCGTCCATCACCGTGCTCGAGAAGGAAGCCGGCGTGGGACGACACCAGAGCGGGCACAACAGCGGTGTGCTGCACTGCGGACTGTACTACAAGCCGGGATCGCTGAAAGCGAAACTTGCGGTTACCGGAATCCGCCAGATGATCGGGTTCTGCCAGGAGCACGATATACCGCACCAGATCTGCGGAAAGCTGGTGGTGGCCGCGAGCGCCGAAGAGACTCCGAGGCTCGACGAATTGTATCGACGAGGGCAACAGAACGGGCTGAGCGGATTGCGAAGACTCGGCGTGGCCGAGATGCACGAGATCGAGCCGCACGTGGGAGGAGTGGCGGCGATTCACGTGCCGGAAGAAGGCATCGTCGACTATCCCGCGGTCTCTGAAACGCTGGTGCGATGCCTGGCAGCCGCTGGCGCAAAGGTGGTCACGCAAGCGATGGTTACGCGTCTCGGTCGCAGGGGCGCGCAGTGGATCGCGGAAACAGGCGTGGGCGATTTCGAATCGGACTACATCGTGAATTGCGCGGGCCTGCAGTGCGATCGCGTATGCTCGCTCGCGGGCGATAAGCCGGGGCTTCAGATCGTTCCGTTTCGCGGTGAATACTATAAGTTGAAGCCCGAACGGCAATACCTGGTCCGGAATTTGGTTTATCCGGTACCCGACCCTCGCTTTCCTTTCCTGGGCGTCCATTTCACGCGGCTGATTCACGGCGGGATCGAAGCCGGTCCGAACGCGGTGCTGGCGTTCGCGCGGGAAGGATATACGAAGAGCGACTTTTCAGCGCGCGATTTCATCGGCACATTGACCTACCCCGGATTCTGGCGCTTCTTTCAAAAGTACCCGCGCGTTTGCATGGACGAGTTGCGGCGCTCGTTCAGCAAGGAGCTATTCTCGAAGTCGCTCAACGCTCTGGTGCCCGAGGTCCGTCCCGAGGATCTGGCGCCCGGCGGCGCGGGCGTTCGAGCGCAAGCCATCGCACCGGACGGCGAGATGGTGCAGGATTTTCGCTTCGTCAAAAGCGACCACGCGCTGCATGTGTTGAATGCTCCGAGCCCTGGCGCCACGGCGTCGCTCGCCATCGGGCAGGAGATTGCCAATGAGCTCACCTCGGGCATGTAATTCTAAACACAGCGTTTAGGTCACGCTGGATTCGCGCTCATGCTACTCTAACTTTGGCGTGTTCAGCCGGCATTACAGACGCGTGAAGGCCATCTTTGGCCTGATCGACTCCATCATTGTTTGCATCGCTTTCATCGCGGCCTACCAGACGCGGCTCTTTCTGAATTTCGAAAAACTCTTCTACTGGCTTTTCTACATTCCATTTCCGATCGCCACTTTGCTCCTGGTAATTTCCGTGGCTTCCTGGCTGGCGATCGGCTACTGGTTCAATATTTACGAGAAGCTGGATTCCGCGCACCCCAGCGTCGTTTTGCGAGACACCTTCCGCCAGTGCGTGCTGGGAGCGGCTTGCCTGGTGCTGGCCGAGTATCTGCTGCGCCTGGACCTCAGCCGCTTCTTCGTCGCCATGTTCTCCACTTACGCGTGGATTCTATTGTGCCTGTTCCGAATTAACGCGGCTCGAGTAATCGGCGCGGTAAGGAAACAGTTCGGAACGGCGCACTACGTAATGGTGGTTGGTTCGGGCGTTAGCGCCCGGCACTTGGGAGAGGCACTGGAAGAATCGAGAGATTATGGCGTCCGCTTACTGGGCTTTTTGGACGACGAGCCAGGCAGCGTTCAATTAAGAGAGACCTACGAGAGGCATCCGTTGTCACACCTAGCGGAGCTGTTGCGGCGGCACGTGATCGATGAGATTATCTTCGCCGTGGACAGCAGCAAACTCAGCGAGATGGAGGATGTGTTCCTGCGCTGCGATGAAGAGGGCGTTCGGACGCGCGTGGTGGTGGATTTCTTTCCCCACGTGAATAGCCAGGTGTATCTGGACCGGCTGGGAACCAAACCCCTGCTGACGTTTTCGGCCGCGCCTCACGACGAAATCCGGTTGCTGCTCAAGCGCGTCACGGATCTGGTAATTGCCGCGGCCGCGCTGGTGTTGCTGCTGCCATTCATGCTTCTGATCGCGCTGCTGATCCGGATAACGTCGCCGGGGCCGGCGATTTTCCGGCAGGTGCGATGCGGGCTCAATGGCCGCCGCTTCACCTTCTACAAGTTTCGCTCGATGTGCAACAACGCCGAGGAGCTGAAGGCGTCCCTGATGCACTTGAACCGGAAATCGACCGCCTTCAAGATCCCCAACGATCCCCGGCTCACGCCTGTCGGCCGGTTTTTGCGAAAATTTTCGATCGATGAATGGCCTCAGTTGTGGAACGTGCTGAAGGGTGAAATGTCACTGGTGGGTCCGCGGCCGGCGGTTCCCGAAGAAGTGGAACTGTATCAGACCTGGCAGCGCAGGCGCCTTCGCATGCGCCCGGGGCTCACTTGCCTGTGGGCGCTGGCTGGGCGCGACCGGCTGGATTTCGACACCTGGATGAAGATGGACATGCAGTATATCGACAACTGGTCTTTAGAATTGGATATCAAGATTCTGCTGCGCACCATTCCGCGCGTGCTGACCGGTTGGGGTGCGAACTAGGTTCCTTGGCCTACGACAACGACGCCAAACCAGTACCTTTTGGGAGTACGAACTAAGGCTTTCTCAGACTGGTACACGGCACTTCCTGCTCTTAGCATGAATTGAGGGGGAAATCCCATGCGTTCGCTCGCGCTCATTGCGCTGCTCGGAATTTTCATTGCGTCCACCAGCCTGGTCGGACAAAGCTTGACAGAACACGCCGCCGCGGCGTCGGGCGCTACGGTGGGCACGGCCGCGGGTAAGCCGCTCGGAACCGCCCTCGGCAACATATTTGGCACCGTGGACAAGAGCGCCTCAACCGCCGGCAATCCAAAGACAGCGAAACCGGTGGTGCTCAAGTCCACGCCGGTCGCTCCAGTTGCTGCGCCTATAGCCACCGGGCAGCCATCCGTTGGCGCCGGCGAAGGAGATGTGGCGGCCGGCGGAAGTGGCGGCTCAGCGCATCGCGCGGCGCGCCGCAAAACGCTCGCCGACGAACGACAACTCAGGCCCGCCGCGCCCTTCGCGCCGTTGGTGGCCGAGCCGGTGGCCCTGCCCGTAATCAAGGAACCCACCGCGCAGGATGTGGCCGGCATCCAAGTGGGCGCCACCTCCAGCGAACTGCGCTCGGCGTTGGGCACGCCCGAATCCATGGTCAGCATCCCCGGCGACGATGGACACCTGCTCGAGATCTGCCAGTATTGGGCCAAAGGCGAGCCGGTTGGAACGGTCCGCCTGGACAACGGCCGCGTGGTGAGCGTGCAAACCAATAATTAGCCGGCCGGTTTCGAGCGCCATCCGGATCTGATTCAGTCTCGCTCCCGGAATTTGCCGCTAAACTGTTAATGTGTTCCGTTTCCTGCCGGCTCTGGTTCTGCTTGCGAGTCTCCGCCCGGCGTTCGCCCTCGCGGCGGCGGAACTGGGCGATGAAATCCAGCATGTCTCGCTGGACCCCGCTGAGTGCTTTAAAGTTCTGGATCTGAACTTCAGCAAAGAAGATATCAAGGTGTACCTGGGCTCGGGCTACCTGGTTTTTGCGAAGCCCGTCCAAGGGTCGCGTCTGGGCGCGGTTTTTGTCGCCGGCGCCGAAGGCGGCGATGCCGATGTCCTGCTGCTTCCGCCCTCACGCAGCGAGCGCTCCTCACTGGCCACTTTCACCCACTCGCCCAATCTGGAGGAGCATTTCAAATCGGCGGCCTTCGTCTTCACCGACGGGACGGGCGACGATCTTCTGGCTCAACTCCAGAACGATCCGGATTCCAAGAAAAGTCTCGAAATGGGGGGCCTCATCGCCGAACACTGGAATTCGGTTCTCAGCAACCTGATATCGAGCTTCGAAACGCGCGTAGTGTACGACGTCTTATCCGCCCAGCGCGACACCGGCCTCTTCTATATGGCAGTCTCGGGCAACCAACTGGACAATTTCGATGTACTGTACGATCCCCTGGCGGAGGATCAGATCCTGGTGGGCAAACTCGGCTACCGCAACAATCGAACGTACTTCAACACCTGGACGGCCTTCCAGGCCCGCTCGTTCCGCAACGGAGCAACCCCGCGCGGCCCTCGTTATACGTTTGACAACATCCGCATCGAGGCGGCCATCCAACCCGATCTGACGATGCAGGCAGTGACACGCGCCACGCTCACTTTCGAGCAACCACAGGCGCCATCCACCTTGGCCTTTGGTCTGTCGGCCAATATGCGCGTCACCGCCGCCAGTGTGGACGGACAGCCGGCGGAAGTGTTCGATCGCGCTTCGCTGCGGGCCGACTTGATGAAGGCCTCCCGCCTCATCCAGGACGACGACGACCGTGAATTCCTGCTCATCTGCGGCCGTGCGCTCGATCCAGCGGTACCGCACGAGATCGAAATCCATCACAATGGCGCCGTCATACGCGATGCCGGCAATCAGGTTTACTATGTCGGATCGCGTAGCAACTGGTATCCGCGAACCGGCGCCGGACTGGCTAATTACGACTTGACGTTTCGCTATCCTAAGAGCCTGACCGTGGCGGCTACCGGAACGCCGGTGGAAAACCGAGTGGACGGGGAGTGGCGCGTTACGCACTTGAAGACGGACACTCCCGTACGATTCGCCGGCTTCAACCTGGGCAACTTCCAGTCCGTGGTTCGAGAGCACAACGGATACAGAATCGAGATGTACGCGAATCATCAGTTCGAAAGCGCCCTGGCGCCCAGAGCGGCCTTTCCGCCGATACCGGTTACAGACGAACCGTTCTCCCGCCGCCATTCCAACGCAGCCCCCGCGCTCGCGCCCGCTGCGGATCCACCCGATCCCGCCGATCGCATGGACCAGCTCACCAAAAATCTGCTGGAGGCGCTCGATTTCATGACGGAAGAATTCGGCCCCAGCCCCATCCGCAATCTGGCCGTTACACCCATCCCGGGTGGTTTCGGACAGGGCTTCCCGGGTTTGGTTTACCTTTCCACGCTGGCCTATATCAATCCCGGCCGGCTTCCCCCGCCGCTGCGCGAGCGCTCTGGGGAGACATTTTATTCGGAGCTGCTCGAGGCGCATGAAGTAGCGCATCAATGGTGGGGCAACCTGGTGGTTCCGGCCAACTATCACGATGAGTGGCTCATTGAGTCGCTCGCCAACTATTCTGCACTGCTGTTGCTGGAACAGAGGAAAGGCGTCAAAGCTCTGGATGCGGTGATGGACGACTATCGCACGCATCTGACCGCCAAGACCGGCGCCGGCCGAACCCTGGAGTCAGCCGGCCCGATCATCTGGGGCTACCGCTTGGAATCTTCGCTCGCGCCCAACGCCTGGCGCACAGTCACCTATGAGAAAGGCACCTGGATCATCCACATGTTGCGGCGCCGTCTGGGAGACGAGAAGTTTCTCGCGCTGCTGCGGGAAGTTTCCAGCCATCATCATTCCATCAGCACCGAAGAATTTCGCGACCTGGCGCGGCGATACGCGCCCCCATCGCCCGATGCCGACCTGAAAATCTTTTTCGACAACTGGGTCTATGGAACCGGTGTCCCGGCCCTGACGCTGTCCTATGCCTGGCGCGGCGCAAAATTGTCGGGAAGCATTGTCCAGCGGGATGTCGACCAGGCCTTCAGCGCCTACGTGCCGGTGGAAGTGCAGACCGGAAGCAAGAGCACGGTGTATTGGCTCGCAACCGGCAGCGACCCGGTGACGTTCTCCATTCCCCTGAAATCGCCGCCCACCAGAGTGTCCCTGCTCGCGGCCAACTGCCTGATGATCGCTTCGAAATGAGACCCATCGCCGTTTTCTCCTAAACCGCCCATGCCCGTTGCCAGCAAGCGCAAAGTAGAAGCCCGCAAGGCCGCCCCCATAGTGGCCGTGGAGCCGGAGCCGCAGCCTCAGGAAATCGATCTCCCGCCCGCCATCAAGGTGACGGCTCTGGTCTTCTCCTACGACAGCGCGCCCGCTCTGCGCCGCTGCCTGAGCGCGCTCGAAGGATCCAACGACCGGGCTTCCATCGAAATCCTGGTGGTGGATTGCGGCTCGCATGACGAAAGCGCCCAGCTGGATTCCGAGTTTTCGAGCGTCACCATGCTGCGCCTGCCGCGCTACTTTGGCCGGACCAAAGCGCTCAACATCGGCACCCGCACCGCCAGCGGCGAGTATCTGCTGTTTATGACGCCCGAAGTGGAAGTTCTGCCCACCACCATTCCGGCGCTGGTTGCGACTCTGGAATCGGATCCCGAAACCGCCGCGGTCTGCCCCCTGCTCCTGGACACCCGGGCCCAGACCGCCGAGCAGTTCTTCCGTCTTCCGACACCGGCCACGGGTCTGGATCTCAGGCCCGTTACAGTGGACAAATCCGCCCAGCTTTTCCCGGTGGAGTACGCCACGTTTCAGGCCTTCCTGGTGCGGAAGTTTTTCGTCAAAGGCATCAACTACCTGGACGAGCGGTATGGCGAATCCTGGTCCGACGCGGAGCTTTGCTTTCAGATCCGGCGCGCCTCCCGAAAGACTCTGGCGCTCCCGCAAGCGACCGCGCTCTACACGCCGGGTTCGCCCTACGCCGAATCCGCCCGAACCATCCTGGCAGCCGACCGCGTCCACGGCGCGGCCGTATTTTTCGGCAAGCACTATGGCTTCACGGCCGGCCTGCTTTTCCGCGTGAAAGCTATCCTCAAGGCGCTCTTCACCTTCCGCATCCCGTTGTTCGCCGCCTTGATCTCAGGCACCAAGATCGACGGGTCGCAAAGCGCGATCTTGTAAGGCAAATAACTTAAGAGAACCAGTACCTAACGTTCCACCAGCCCACTGCCGATATAGAAATCGGTATGCAGATTGACGCCCTATTGTGGATTCTCCTGCCAGTCTTCATCGCCGCCGGATCCGCACTCTTGTCGTTCTACATGATGCAGGCGCGCATGGAAGTGGCTATCTCCAAGGAACGTGAGGTTTTAGCCGAGGCGCGCGCTGAAATTCGTACTCAAAAGAGTACCCTGGAAGAACGCGTCAAGGCCACCGAGCAGGAAGCCCGGCGCCGGGCCCTGGACGAATTTATGCAGGATTTTCGCGTGGAAGAGCGCCACTATTTCCGTGAAAACAAATCAGTTGCGGCTCGCAAGAAGTCGATGATCCTGCAGGAACGCCTCTACTTCCGCAACATCCCGTTGTCCAGTTGGGTAGAGCACGAGATGGTGGTGGAAGAAGATATGGCAGACCTTCAGCACATCGCCAAAGGATGCTCTATTTTCAGCACCAAATCGATCTCAGAGGACAGCAAGGCGGCCGTATCCCGGCTGCTGGAACACGCCGCCGCCTCTGGAAACACCGCCCAGCTGGCCGCGGCTCTCAACAACGTCCACTCCGGCTGATTTTCCCCCGCCCGTGCTTCCCTGACAGTTCGTGTCAACCAAATCGTCTGACGTTCGTCCAGACGATATGATGGGCGCGATGGCCGATCGCCTGGAAGCTAACCTGGAAGCGCTGGAAGACACCCGAGAGTTCGGGGCCCAATTCGGAGAATGGATGGCGGCCGAACAAAAGCGTGTTTTTTTGCTGTGCCGCCGCATGCTCCAGGACCCCGAAGAGGCAGACTCCGCCGCCCAGGATACGTTTTTCAAAGCTTGGCAGGCTCTGAAGCGCCCTGAATCCAAGAATTTGGACGATCCCGGCAAATGGCTGACCAGGATCGCGGTTAATACTTGTCTCGACCGCCTGCGCTCGCGCCGCTGGCAATTCTGGCGGAAACGTCCCAAGGCCGAGGACGAATCGGTCATGTTGAGTTTGGCTGCGGACCCAGAACCTAACGCCGAAGACCAAGTTTTCGCTCGCCAGATCGCTCAGCGGCTCACGCGCGCGCTCACCAGGCTCAGCCTCCGCCAGCGCGCCGCATTCACACTGAGGCATTATGAAGATCGGAGCTTGGGTGAAATAGCCGAGATCCTGAACATGAATATTGGAACGGTGAAAGTGCATCTGTTTCGTGCCACAGAAAAGCTTCGGGAGGAGCTGCACGATCTGTACTTTCACGATGTGCACTAGGGTGACGGGAAGAAAATGAAAAATACAGACCAGACCGGATTTGAGAAATGGTTGCGCAAGCATTTGCAAAGAATGCCGGAAGCGGAAGTGTCTGCCGAATTTCTCGCCGCGCAGCGCCGCAGCATCTACCGGCGGATCGACGCGCCGCACCGTAATTGGATTTCGATGCGCTGGGCGCTTTCGCTCGCAATGCTTCTGCTCATGGTTGCCGGCGGCCTCACGCTGGAGCGACGGCACAGCACTGCGCCGGGCGTGTCCTCCGCCGCGTCTCCCGCCCTGTCCGATGACCAGTTATTCTCCGACCTCTCCGCCATGGAGCAGAGCAACGAGCCCAAAGCCATCCAGCCGATGCACGGATTGTTCCAGGAATAGCGGCCAGGAATAAAGCAGGAATAAAGCAGGAATAAAGAAAGAATGACGCGTTTGTTGATCCTCGGGCTGCTGCTCGGCGGCAGCCTGTTCGCGCAGATGCCGAAGGGGATTTATGCCTGGTGGAGCCGCCCTCAAATCGCGCGCGATCTTAATCTCTCGCCGGTGCAACGGGAACAGATCCGCGCTGCCGTCCAGCAATACCGGCCGCATTTGTTGAACGTGCGCGCCGCGGTGAACCAGGCCGAGCAAGCGTTGGCGGAACAGTTCGACCGCAGCCCGGTGGATCCCGCGAAAACCAACGAAGCTATCGAACGGCTGGTGGACGCGCGCAGCGATCTCACGCGCACGCTCACCCAGTTGAGCCTGAAACTGCGCCTGCTGCTCACCGAACAGCAGTGGCAGGAGTTGCAGCGCCGCCGCCCGGTCCCGGGTAGCGATTCTGCACCTCCGCCGGAAGCCCCGGAACAAAAATAGCCGGCGTCAGGGCAACCCGGCAGCGTAGACCTGGTCGATCTTCGCGGCCATCACAAAATCGCTCTCGGTAAGCCCGCGAATCTTGTGGGTGTAAATCTGCACGTCCACCTTACCCCAAGCCAGAAACAAATCCGGATGGTGCCCTTCGGCTTCCGCCACCGCGCCGACGCGATTCACGAAATCGAGTGCCGTTTTGAAATCCGGAAACAGAAAACTCTTCCCGATGTGATGCTCTTCGACGATCTTCCAATCCGGCAGTTGCTCGGCGAACGGAGTCAACTGGGCGCCCTGCAACGGCGGAACGCCTCCCCGGCACGGGACGCAATGTTTTTCAGCAAGGTTGGTCATGGAATCTGAGCGCCATTGTACACTGGCACTTGCACCCCCAGAGGCTTCCCGAGTTGGATACTTCCACCCCGCTCAAGTACGTAAAAGGCGTGGGACCAGCCCGCGCCGGGATGCTCGAAACCAAAGGTCTGGCCACGGTGGAGGATCTGCTGGCTTACGCGCCCTTCCGTTACGAGGACCGCACCAACATCAAAACCATCGCCCAACTCGCGCCCGGCGAAATGGCCACCGTCATCGCCGAGGTTCAGTCCGCTCACCTGCGTGGATTCCGGCGCCGCAATCTGGGACTGTTCGAGGCCATATTCAAGGACGCATCGCAAGGAAGCAAGGACGAGTCCAAAGCCCGGCTGCTCGCTAAATGGTTTCACGGCGGTTATCTCGTGGACCGGTTCCTGCCCGGCGCGCGCGTCTCGCTCTACGGCAAAGTGGAACTCGACAGCTATACCGGCGACCTTCTCATCATGCATCCGGAATTTGAGATGCTTAGCGGCGAGGATGCGGACGGGGAGGCTGCCCTCGACTCCTCCCTACACACCGGCCGCATCGTGGCCGTGTACGAAGGAGCCGGCAAGCTAACTACGCGAGCGCTTCGATCGCTAATGCATCGCGTGCTCGAGTCCATTGAACCACTGGAAGATCATCTGCCGCAGACGTTACGCGAACGCTTGAAACTTCCCGACCTGTGGACGGCCATCCGCGCGCTCCATTTCCCTGCCCCGGACTCCGACCTGCGCATGCTCAACGCCTACCGTACTCCCGCGCACTGGCGGCTGATCTTCGAAGAGTTTTTTTGGCTGGAGTGCGGCCTCTCGTTGAAGCGCTCCAAGGCTCGATTGCAACCCGGCATTTCGTTTGAATTGAACGATCGGGTACGCGACAAAATCAAAGCCATGCTGCCGTTCAAGCCCACCGGCGCGCAATTTCGCGTGCTCAAGGAAATCGCGCAGGACATGAAGGCGCCGCATCCCATGAGCCGCCTGTTGCAGGGTGACGTGGGCAGCGGCAAAACGCTGGTCGCCGCGGAGGCGGCCGTGATCGCTATCGAGAACGGCTACCAGGCCGCCGTGCTGGCGCCTACCGAAATTCTGGCCAGCCAGCACTACTTCTATTTCAAAGACCTGTTCCGCAAAATGGGCTACGTGCCGGTGCTTCTCACCGGATCTTCCACGCAACGTGAAAAATCGCAACTCAAGAAGCTGATGGCGGAAGGGCTGGCCCACATCGGCATTGGGACGCACGCGCTGATCGAAGAGGACGTCGAATGGAAGAACCTTGGCCTGGCCATTGTCGACGAGCAGCACCGTTTCGGCGTGATGCAGCGTTTGCGGCTGGTCTCGAAAGGCAAGCACCCCGACGTACTCGTGATGACCGCCACTCCTATCCCGCGCACGCTGGCGCTCACCATATATGGCGATCTCGATATCTCCGTCATCGACGAGATGCCGCCCGGCCGCCGGCCAATCCAGACCAGCCATGTCACCGACGAGCGCGTCGAGAGCGTGTACAGCTTCCTGAAGCAGCAGATCGTAAAAGGCCGGCAGGCTTACGTCGTATATCCGGTGATCGAAGAAGCGGAAGCCATGAAGGCCGCGCAGCAGATGTATCTGCACCTTTCGCAAAAAGTCTTCCCGGATATTCGCGTGGGGCTCCTGCACGGCAAACTGAGAGCCGAGGAGAAAGAAACGGTGATGGAACAGTTTCGCCTGGGCGAAGTGAAGATTCTGGTCTCAACCACCGTGATCGAAGTCGGCGTCGACGTCGCTAACGCCACCGTGATTGTGATCGAGCAGGCCGAGCGCTTCGGCCTGGCGCAATTGCATCAGCTGCGCGGCCGAGTGGGACGGGGCGCCGAACAGAGCTACTGCATCCTGGTGACCGGCAAACTCGGCGACTCCGCGCGCGAACGCATCCGCACCATGGTGGAGTCGACAGACGGATTTTATATCGCCGAGATGGATCTGAAGCTGCGCGGCCCCGGCGAATTCTTCGGAACCAAGCAATCGGGACTTCCCGCGTTGCGCATCGCCAACATTATTCGGGATAAAGATGTGCTGGAACTGGCGCGTTCCGAAGCGCAGGCATTCATCGCGACTCCGCCCTCGCCCGAAGAACTGCGCCGCTCCATTACCTACATTCGCGAGCATTGGCAGCGCCGCTACGGCCTGGTTCAAGTAGGGTGACCGAGGTGGACCGATGCGAGTGATTGGAGGGGAGTTTCGCAGCCGGCGACTGAAAAGCCTGCCGGGTTTGAACACTCGCCCCACGCCCGACCGCATGCGCGAGACGCTGTTCAACGTGCTGGCGGCGCACATCGCGGATTGCGTCTTCATGGATATCTACGCGGGCACCGGCGCGGTCGGAGTGGAAGCTCTGAGCCGGGGCGCGCGCCGCACCATCTTTGTCGAGAAAAGCCGCGCGGCCGTGGAAGTGATCCGGGACAACCTCGCGTCGTTAGGCCTGGAAAATCGCGCCGAAGTTTTCAACGGTAAAGCCGCCACGGTACTGGAACGCGTGCGCGCCGATATCGCCTTTCTCGATCCACCTTATGAATTGTTTAAGGAATACGAAGTTTCGATGGCCGCGCTCGATCGGTCCGAGACTCCGCTGGTCATTGTGCAACATTCATCGCGCTTCGCGCCTCAGGAACAGTACGGACACTTGCGGCGCTATCGCGGAATCAAACAGGGAGACAACTGTTTGAGCTTTTACGGGCGCCGGATCATCGGGGAGTGACCGCGCGGAGCGCAAGATTTACGGCGATCATCAGCAAAGACATTCCCGGCAGCACCAGCAGAGCTTTCTTCAAACGCGCCGGATCGCCCGCGGCGATGGATCCAATCACCCGCGAGCTGACCGCCAGGCCGATCCAACCGGAGGTGATCGCGATACCGATGGCGGTGCCGGTCATGCGCGGAAAGACGTCACCGACCAGCGCAAGCGTGGTGGGAAACACCGGCGCCATGGCCATTCCCACGAGAAACGTGAGAACCCACGCCACCATTGGATTGCGAGTTTGAAGCATCAGGAATGTCATGACCGCCATCAGGATGGAAGCGGCCAGCGTAACGTTGAGACCGCGCACCGAGATCAGGATTTCAGACGCTCCCAGGCGGCCGAACAACAGTCCTAGCGCAAAGCCGAACGAAAGAACATTCAGCGCGCGGCCTTGCGGCACGCCTTGCGCGATCAGGTGTTGCACCAGCCAGTTCCAGACGCCCACCTCGCACGCGACGTAGAGGAACAAGAGCAGCGAACAAAGCCACAGCACCGGCCGGTTGAGCACACTGCCGACATCGGAGAACACGAAGCTTTGAGCGCTGGCGGGCGGCGGAATGGGCGCAACGAAACTGACGGCGACAGCCACGGCCGCGAGCACAGCGATCAGATGGCAGAGCCGCGTGGAGTTCTTGCCGAGCAGATTGGCGGAAACGAACGGAGTGGCAAACCCCCCGAGTCCGAAGAAAATGTTCACAAGATTCAGCGCGGTGCCACGATGGGCCGGCGTCACGTCGCTGCCAAGAGCATTAGCCGCGGTAACGATGATGCCGCCTCCAATTCCGAGAAAGAACAGATAGGATGCGATGGTTCGTAAACCGGTGGATCGCGGAAGAAGAGTGACGGCCAGAGCGATCAGAGCCAGGCCCAGAACCAATCCGGTTTTCTTGCCTTCGTAATCGATCAGCGGGCCCACGCCGATGGAGGCCAGGATCAAGCCCAGGGCCTGGCAAGACGCGACGGTGCCATTTTGTTTTGGAGTTAAATGGAAACGGGCGGAGAGGTCGGGCAGGATGGTGCCGAGCATCGCGGCGGTCATGCCATACACAAAGATCGCCAGGCTGGCGGCAAGGATGAGCATCAGCACTCAGGTATAACAGATAGGGAGTGGGCGCGCGCGGCGCGTGCGGTAGAATAAGAGGATCGGGCCGTGGCGCAGCCTGGCTAGCGCGCCTGCTTGGGGTGCAGGAGGTCCCGGGTTCAAATCCCGGCGGCCCGACCAAACCTGTCAAATATATCTGGTGCCGCCCTGGCACCACTTCGTGGTAATCGTCGTCCAGTCCCGGCCAGTGTATGAAGTTTCAATGCCGGAGCGCCTGGGTTGGGCGTAAACAGCGTCCACCCGACAGGCGCTGAGGATGAGTTCGCAACATCCCAGGAAACGTTCGGGCCAAAGGGCGGGACGGCAAGTCTGCGGCGACTGCGCAACCGCTGCCATATTCAAACGGCCTCCGGATTCAAAGCGTGCCTCTGAGGCGAAAGCGTTCGGATGGTGATGGCCGCTGCGGGAGCGAGATAAACAAAAGTGACCCAAATCCACATCAGCGCCCCCGCGCAGGCCTGGTCTGCGAGAGGGGAAAAATCGAATATCCGGTGCGCTGATAAATAGTGCGGGTAGACGACGCGGTCACAAAACGTAAGAAACGCCGAAAGCGCATCGCACGGTAACGTGGCAAGAAAAAGGTAGATGGGAATGCCCCACCGCGGACACGCTTTCGGCTCGATTACAGGCCACCAAAACGCGAGACCGGCGGCGAAAAAGGTCGCATGTTCGAACGCATGCCACCCGGCCGACCTCATGCCGAGCTCGAACAGAGCGGGAACATGCCATCCGATCACCACGGACGTACCGCTGAGCCAGCAGATTATAGGTTGCCAGCCTGTTACCCGTTGCCAGCCTGTTACCCGTTGAATGATGCCTCGCGGCAAAGTGATCGCAGGCGTGCCCAGCAGGATCAACGGAGCAGCCACCGTCATCAACAGAAGATGCTGCGCCATGTGAGCTGTGAGGAGCTGATGATCCATCCCGGCGAGCGGAGACGCTACCGCGAGCCATAGTGAAAATAGTCCGCCCAGGAACGCCACGAGCCGCCACCGCTGAACTGGAGATGACATCGCCGCCCTACGGGCTCGCTCCAGATTCAACGCCGCGGGAAGCATCGTGCGCAGGCGCCAGTCCGACGGGGTGCAGGGTCTCGAGGAACGCCACCAGTGCGGTTGTCTCCGCTGGACTCAAGTTCTTGCCATAGGCCGGCATGTTGCCGCCACCCTGGATTACCTGGCGGATGAGCTGGTCCTCCGTCAGCTCGACAGCCACTCGATCCAACGCCGGCCCGCGTTCCCCTCCGGCGCCACCCAGGGCGTGGCAGTTGTGGCACTGCTTGGCTTGAAAAACAAGCGCCCCTTGCCGCTCCAGCGCCGTACGACCCTTCAAGTTCTGCTCTGGAATCGGTTCGCCGCTCCAGGCATCCATCACAGGACTCCAGGGCGCATCGCCAGCCAGGTGGGTGAAAGTGCCGAGCGCGACCGCGACCAAGAGGATGGTGAGAACCGCTATCGGACGGCGCTTCCAGCTCTTCTCGCCTTCTCCGGAGAAAAAAGGAAGCGCAAGAAGTACGCCCAACGCGATTACCGGACCGATCAACAACGCCGGAGTCTCCATCGACGGCGGCAACAGAGACAGCACTGCATAAAGCCACAGGAAAAAGTAGTCAGGCCGCGGCACGGTTTGGATGATGGTGGGGTCCGGCTGCCCGCTCGGCCCGAACGGGCCGAAATACACGGCGCACAGAGCGATGGCGAGCAAAATAAACCCGGAAAAAAACATGTCCTTTGCAATCGCGCCGGGTACGAACGGAATGCCGTCTTTGTGTGTCAGTTCGTGATATTCCTCAATGTACGTCGCACGGCGAACGATGCGTCCGGGCATCGGCCATTCGTTGATGCCGAGCTTTAGCACAAGGAGCAGATGCACGCCAACGAAGGCCAGCAGCGATCCAGGGATCACGAACACGTGCAGTGCGAAGAACCGCGAGAGCGTCGCGCCGGCGATGATCGGGCCTCCCAACAGCAGGTTCACGATCCAGGGGCCCAGTACTGGGATGCGGCTTGAAATGGACGCCCCGATGCCCAATCCCCAATAGGCGTCCTGATCGAATCGGAGCACCTGGCCGGTAAACGCCATGCCGAGCGTCAGCAGGAGGAGAAGAATACCGACCACCCAGGTAAGTTCCCGGGGAAATTTGTAAGCCCCAAAAAGGAAGACCTGCACCATGTGGATCAGGACGATGGCGACCATGAAATTCGATCCCCACCCATGCAAAGCTCGAATGAACCAGCCGAGTGTGACTTGGTGATTGAGAATCTGCAGACTGTTCCACGCCTCTCCGGCGGACGGTACATAAAGAAGAGCGAGCAGAATGCCCGTGACAATCTGAAGGATGAAAACGGTGAGTGCGGCGCTGCCGAAAACGTAAGCCCAGCTGGCTGTTTGGCGCGGAACCGGGTGCTGCAGGGTTTCACGGATCGGCTTGGCCAGCTGAAGCCTCGCGTCGAACCAGGCCCCCATGTTCCTGATTAAGCGCATGGCGGTTTACCGGTCGAAATATTGATCAGGCGCGCGGTGGGCGCCCCAGTGGTGGGCATTTCGCCCGCCTGAATCACCAGATTGCCTTGCTCTATCTTGTAGCGATATTCAAACAAGCCGCGCTCGGGAGGTCCAGAGGCGCGCGAACCGTCCGAATAGTAAACGCCGCCATGGCACGGGCACATGAACAGGCCAGATTGCGGGAACCAACGCACCGGACAACCCAGATGCGCGCAATTGATCGCGAAGACCTGGAACTTTTCACCACCCACGCGCCGCACCCAGCAAGGAATATTCGCGGTTTCCCCATCCGATGGGTCGACGGCTGGATGCCGGAAAGTGGCCAAGCGCGTCTCGCCCTCGGGAAACTGGCCGAGCGTGCCGAGCGAGAGCCAGGATTCAGCCCCCGGCCTCCGTTCACGAATGCCGGGCGCCAGGAGGTATCGCACAATTGGCACGGCCAGGATGACACCCACGGCCCCGTTAAACAGGATCCCAATCTTCACCAGCATCCCGCGCCTGGAAACTCCTTCGGCTGATTTCATCGATTTCCTCCCACCACTTGCGCGGAGACTTGTGGACGCTGCGCTGCTAACCAAGCCACCACGCCGGAAATTTCATCGGGCGACATCGCCTTGCCGGGCACGTCGCCGCGCCAATCCGGCGCGCCTAATTCGGGTCTTCCCACAATGATGGTGGTACGAAGACCCTGATCGCTGACCAAGGCGAGATACGCAGGATCCATGATGGAACTGGCCTTGCCTCCATGGCCGTCTGGGCCGTGACAGGAGGAGCAGTAGACACCGTACGCGACGAATCCTCGCTTGGGATCACCGGCGCTCGGAGCCGCATAGGGAGGAGCCTCAGCGTTCCCCAACGCATCTGGCTTGGCCCAGCGGCTTCGCATTCCGCGGACAATGACATGGATTTGATCGTCGGTCAACATGCCGCCGGAGTGCTGCGCAAACGCCGGCATAGACGTTCCCGCAACTCCGTCGGACGTCACGCGCCTGATCGCGGCGTCGTCGGCGATAGCGAGATAAACTGGATCGCCAAGTCCAATCGCCGCGCCGCCCTTTCCATCCGCGCCATGGCATCCGGAACAGTTCCTCGCGTAGAGAAGATTGAAGTCCATAATCCTGTTCGGTGGGATCACAGCCGATTCCACTGGCGGACCAGCCTGGGGACCGCGAGTTCCGCAGGCCGCCAAAGCTGCCAGCGATACCGCCAGAAAAATTGTGGGCTGCTTCACGGGCTGGTTCATTCGTCCCTCATTCCAGACCCTTCCACGCCAGCGCGGAAGGCTAGCGGCAAGTGCTGCCACGTTCGGATCCGTTCCTGCCTTGAGACGACAATGCCCGCTACAATCCCAAATGCCACTTGCGATGCCACAAACCAGCCCCAGTGGATTCGCTCGTTGAGCACTGGGTTCACGATTCCGAGAATGCTGTGAAGCAACCCCGTCCATAGCAGCGGCGCGATGAAACCGCCTAGCAGAATGGGATGGCGCGGAAGCATCGGCAGCATGGCGCCATAGAGCAACCCAACCAGCAACGAGGTAATCAAGTGAATGGGAACGGCAATCAAGAAGATGCGCAGATCGAATGCGGCCATCATCGCGGTGCTCTTTGTCATGGCGGCGGGCATGAAGCCGGCGGCCAAGAGATTGATCGGATACCAGATGCTGTGCTGGCTAATGAGACCGTAGAGCATGGCCACGATCGCCATCGCGACGCTGCCTGCCAGGCCGCCCTTCACCCCCGCTGAAATCGGATAAATCTCCAGGGGTAGAAACGCCCGTTGCAATTCGGGCGCAGCCGGCATCCGGAGCACCGAGCTTCGAGTCGTCGTAACGCTCAACACCTGGTGCACAACCTGCACCTTTTCGTGGGCCTCGTAGGGCACAACATCGCGAAACCATCCCACCGCGCCCGCAACGGCGACCAACGCGCCAAGCACGCTGACGGCTTCGCTTGTCACCAGCCCCGCGAACAGCAGCGTGAGCCCGAATGCAAGCGCAATCGGCCACGCCGTGGGGGCCGGCATCTCGACGGTGTCTGGAGCGCTTTCGCCGGTCTGATTCACTGATTCGACAGCCATTCGCTTTCCTCCTCAGCGCCCGATGATGTATACGATGGTGAAGACCACAACCCACACCACATCCACGAAGTGCCAATACATCGACAAAACCTCGGCACGCGCGGCGTGCTGTTTGGTCACATCCCCGCGCAGCGCGAAAACCAATACCGTGGCAAGAGCAAGCAGGCCCACCGTTACGTGAAACGCGTGCAGCCCCACCAATGAGTAGTACGTGGTGCCAAATAAATTGGTCTGGATGGTCAAGCCTTCGTCCGAGATCAGATGGCGCCATTCGCGAAACGTGCCTGCCAGAAAGATTGATCCGAGTACGAATGTCAGAAACCACCAGAAGGCGAAGGAAATCACCCTCCCGGTCCTCAGCAGCCTGGCGGCAATGTGAATGGTCAGACTGCTCGAAAGCAGACAGATCGTCAGAAAGATCGGAACATGCAGCACATCGCGCGGCTGGGGTCCGGTAAGACTCTTGCCGATGTAAAAAATGTACGCCACCACAAATATCGCGAAAATTGCGGTCTCCGCCGCAATCAAGCAGTACATTCCCACGGGCCCGCGCTCGGGGTTCCAGCGAATCTCGTTGTCGGGCATCGTTACGGATGCTGTACTCATCGGGAGACTCCCTTACTCGTATTGCCAATCCGGGTCTTCCGGATGCTTCAGGTCCCACAAAGGACGCCGGCTCCCGACCTCGGGAAGGGTTGCGAAATTATAGGCGGGCGGCGGCGAAGTGGTGGACCATTCGAGCGTCCATGCATCCCAGGGATCGTTCCCCGCCACCTTACCCCGGAAGTATGACCACAGCAGGTTGACGACGAAAACCAGCACGCCCGCTGCCTGAAAGAACACGCCGACTGTAATGATGAGATTCCAAATGTCCCAGCCGCGTCCCGGCTCGTAGGTATAGATCCGGCGGGGCATCCCGAGAACACCGGGAACGTGCATGAAGTCGAACGTCAGATGAAATCCGATGACGAAAAGCCAAAAATGCAATTTGCCGAACCTCTCGCTGTACATTCTTCCCGACATCTTTGGGAACCAATAATAGACCGCTCCAAAAAGCGTGAACAGAATCGCGCCCACGATCACATAGTGAAAATGCGCCACCACGAAGTACGACGCGGTCAACTGCCAGTCAAACGGCGCCGCGGCTTGCATCACCCCGGTCAAACCGGCGATCAGGAACTGAAACAGAAAGGCGATGCAAAACAGCATCGGGGTCTCGAAATGAATCTGTCCTCCCCACATGGTAGCCAGCCAGTTGAAAATCTTGATTCCCGTGGGAACGGCGATGGCCATGGTGGAGAGCACAAAAAAGGTATTTCCAGCCGCGCTCATGCCCACCGCGAACATGTGGTGCGCCCACACGCTCATGCTGATGAATCCGATGCAGACCGTCGCGGCCACCATGATGGGGTATCCGAAAATCGCCTTGCGGGAGAAAACCGGAATGATTTCCGAAGCGAATGCAAAAGCGGGGATGACGAGCACATAAACTTCCGGATGTCCGAACACCCAGAAGAAATGCATCCACATGACCGCCGAGCCCCCGGCCTGCGTGTCGAAGAAGTGTCCACCCAGGTAGCGGTCCACCAGTAGCATTACTTGCGCAGCCGTGAGCGGACTAACGGCTAGAATAACCAGGCCAGCCATGGTGAGATTGAGCCAGGCTAGCAGCGGCATCTTTCCGAGGGTCATTCCCTTGCAACGCGAGCAAAGAACGGTGGCGATGATGTTGATGGCTGTTCCGATGCTGCCGAAGCCGGAGACCAGCAGCGACAGGGTCCAGAAGTCAGTACTGTGTCCAGGCGAAAATGTCTGCGCGGTCAAGGGTGCATAAGCGAACCATCCAACGTCGGGAGCGTTGCCCGCTCCGTAAAGTCCGTCTCCGCCCACAAAGCTGAAGTACAGGAGCAGTCCGCCGAAGGCCGTCATCCAGAAGCTGAAAGCGTTCAGGCGCGGAAAAGCCATATCGCGCGCGCCGATCATGAGAGGGATCAAGTAATTCGCGAATCCAAACATCACCGGCATGGCCACAAAGAAAATCATGGTGGTGCCATGCATAGTGAACATTCGGTTGAATACCTGAGGCGACACGAAATGGTTGAGCGGGCGGATCAGTTGGATCCGCATGATGGTAGCTTCAACGCCCCCGGCTATGAGAAACAGCAGCGCGTAAAACATATACAGCAAGCCGAGGCGTTTGTGATCGACCGTCGTCACCCATTGGTGCAGCTGCTCCACCCAAGGGAGCGGCGTTGCTGCGGGGCGGGGCCATGCGATGGATTCAGTGGACATGCTTGTTCCTAACGCAGCGTTGCCAAATATGTCGCTACCGCAGCCGACTGCTGAATGCTCAGACCCATGGACGGCATTTTGCTGCCGGGTTTCATCAAATCGGGCTTGTAGATCCAGGCGATCAGGGTTCCCAGCGTATTCTTGGCCGCGCCCGAGGCTATCGTCTGGCGGCTCATGAGATGCGTAAGATCGGGACCGAAGGTGCCCTTGGCCGCCGTGCCCGCAATCGTGTGGCAGTTCACGCACGCTGTCGTTTCGAAGATCCGCTGCCCTACAGAAACCTTGCTGTTGACGTGCGCGGGCTGGCTTTGCACGCGAATCCAGCGATCGAAATCCTCTCGCGAGTCGACATACACGCGAAGCAGCATCAGCGCATGTTGCGTTCCGCAATATTGTGCGCACTGTCCCAGGTACAGCCCGGTCTGGTGCGGGTCCAGCCACATGCTGTTCGGGTGATTCGGTATCAGGTCTGTCTTACCAGCCAGGCGGGGCACCCAGAAGCTATGGTCGGTGTCCGCGGAGAGCAAAGTAAGAAACGTGGGAGTAGGATGCGCCGGATCGCTTACGGGGATGTGCAGTTCATTCGCCGTGACCACCTTAAGCCCTGGATATCGATATTCCCACCAGAATTGGTGTCCGATGACAGTGACCTGGATAGCGTTGCTGGGACGAGCCGCGTTCTGGATGCTGGCAATCACACGCGCTGCCGCCAGAAACAATACCACGACAATAAGAACCGGAATCACCGTCCAGGCCAGCTCGAGTTGAGTGCTTCCGTATACCTGCGCGGGCTCGCGCCCCTCGGTGGTGGTTCTCTTCCTGAACTTCACTACCGCGTAAGCGAGCAAACTGAAGACGACGATGAAGATCGCAGCCGTGACCTCCAGTACGAAGACAGACAGATCGAAGATCGATTGGGCCGGCGTGGACGCGGGGGCGAAAATATTCGTTGGACTCAGAAATGGATGAACGGGCCCCGCGAACCCGGTGACCGCCGACGCACTGAGAGCAATGAGGCCTCTCTTCACAGACCTCCTCCTTGGGGATCGGACGGCACAAATGGGAGAAAGTTGCATACCATCTCACTGGCCTGGAGTTCGTCCGATCGTTTGTTCCAGCTCTGCCCGGGCCGAGACCAATACCTGGGCTTGAAAATCTTCAGCGCGCAAGCGCACTAGAAACTGGCCGGCCTTCACCGGCTCATTATCGAACACTTCCACCGTGGCGGCCAGCCCCGCGGCTCTGGTGCTCAGCGGTGTGACATCGGACTTCAGAGTATTCCCACGTTGCGTTCGAGCGTCTTGATGAGCACGTCCATCCTGCCGTTCAGTACCTGTTTGACAACGCTGAGCGTATAGCCTTTTATGGTGTGGAAAGGAACGTGGGACGGAAGGGCTAAGGCCATAGGATCCACGACGGCATCCACCACGACAGGACCGCTCTTGTGCGCCAGCGCCTCCGTAAGGCCGTCATGCACGTCGCCTGGCTCTTCGATGCGAATGCCTTTTGCGCCCATCGCTTCGGCTACCTTGGCGAAGTTTGGATTCTTGAAGTCCACGCCAAAGGGAACGAAACCGGCTTCTTGCTGCTCGATGTTCACGAAATCGAGAGATTCGTTGTTGAGTATGATGTGGACCACGGGGGTCTTTCGTTCCACCTGGGTCAACAGGTCGCCTAGCCCGAGCATAGTGAACCCGCCGTCACCACAGATGGCGATGGTCTGGCGGCCGGGATATGCCAATTGCGCACCGAACGCGTTGGGCGCGGCGTTGGCCATGGACGCCCACGCGAAGGAGCCGAAGAGCCTGCGGTCTCTACCGCCCTGGATGTGTCTGGCCAGCCAGATCACCGCCGTGCCCGTATCGGCGAAAAACATGGCATCGTCTGAGGCCAGGTCGGACAATGTGGCGGCCAGGAATTCCGGACGTATCGGTTTAATCCCCGGGCCTTTTTCGACATAGTGCTGTTTGAGCTCGGCGAAAGAGTCTGTGGCCTCCAGGTGTTTGCGAAGAAAACGATCGTCGGTCTTTTCACGGACGCGCTCCAGCAGCGCAGCCACGGTGGTTTTTACGTCACCTACCAGCCCAAGGTCCACTGGCGTGCGGCGGCCGATGTGTTTCGGGTTCTTGTCGATCTGGACTTTCTTCACTTTGGCGCCCGGCAGGAATTCAGAAAAAGGAAAATCGGTGCCGAGCATGAGAAGCAGGTCGGCGCTGTTAATTGCGCCATACGCTCCTCCGTACCCGATGAGGCCGGTCATGCCTACCGCGTTGGCATTGTCATGCTCCAACCACTGCTTGCCTCGGAAGGCGTACCCGACCGGCGCTTTCAATCGATAGGCGAGTTGTATCACCTCATCGCGGCCCTCCCTGCAGCCATCACCGCCGAAGATTGCGACCGTCTCCGCGTCGTCGATCATCTTTACCAGCCGGTTCAGATCGGAGTCCGACGGGCGAAAGACCGGCTGCGCGGGGATGTTGATCTCTATGGAGTGTTCCACCGCATCGGCCGAAGCGACGTCACCGGGAATTGAAATGACCGTGGGTCCTTTCTCCATCACGGCTGTGCGTATTGCCGTGCCGATGATCGGCCCCGCCTGAGCCGGGTTGATCAAACGTCCGGTGTAGAGCGACGCAGCCTGAAAGAACTGGTAGGGATTGAGTTCCTCCAGAGCGGAGGTGTCCATGATGGAAGTCTCGACATCGCCTGCAATGGCGATCACTGGAGCGCCTTCCTTGCGCGCATCCATGAGCCCATTGAACAGATGCACCACGCCCGGACCAGCAGTTCCACAGACAACTACGGGCGCGCCCGTAAAATAAGCTTCCGCGACTGCGGCAAACACGCCGTACTCTTCATGCCGAACATGGATAAACTCGATTTTGCCGTTTCGCCGTAATGCGTCGATCACGGGATTCAGCGCATCGCCCACAATGCCGTAACACCGCTTGACTCCTGCGTTCACAAGCATGTCCCACAGCTGGTCTGCCACATTTCTCGCCATATCAATCTCCTTTTCCCGTCGTCACTGCCGCTTGGCTGGCTTGCACTGTTTTCCGTTCATGCGCCATGCCGCGGTGATTTACAATGAGCCGCGCTGCGCGTTGCCGCGTCAGATAAGTCCAGCTCCATTGTAGAAAGCTGAGCCGAAGCCCAGGCCGTGCCAGAGACAGGATGTGCATCGCTACCCAGGCCCACCACGCCGGCGTGTTTTGACAGCGGATAGCCCCGATTGCAATCGCCCGATTACCCGCAATGTGATGCCATCCTCGCTCGAACTTCGCTCGATTCTGAATGACATCTTGTGTACCGATGAGGCACGCAGGGCGCCATGTTTGCTTATTGATTTTACGGCACTTTCGGCGTCGATAGCGTGTCCAGTTTCGGCAATTGCCAGAGTTTCGTCACCATTTGGACTCGACACTGGGCGATGCCTGGAAGTTGCTATCATCTGGCTGGCAGCGGTGTACGCATGGGTACCGGAATTTCACGAGGCTTTGGGCGGGAGCTGGCATTCGCCGGTCTGCCCCCACCCAATGAGGCGCCGCATTTCGTCAAAGTTCAGGAGAAATCAATGACCTCGAATGTAGACAACGGGATCGTAACAATACCCAGCCATCGCACGGTAGACCAGACGGTTCAGAAACTGGAAGAAATTCTGCTGGCCAAGGGAGTCAAGCTGTTTACCCTCATCGATCACAGCGGTGAGGCGGAAAAGGCGGGTATGCAAATGCGTCCCACCAAGCTTCTGATATTCGGCAATCCGAAGGCTGGAACTCCTGTGATGATCGCCTCTCCCAGCATCGCCATCGATCTTCCGCTCAAGCTACTGGTCTGGGAGGGCGCCGATTCCAAAGTGTGGATTTCATACAACACCCCAGCCTACCTTCAGGTGCGGCATGGTTTGCCCCCGGAACTGGTCCAGAACATCGCGGTGGTAGCGGCGATTGCGACCGCCGCGGCCCTGGGCTAAGCTGCCCGGGCAGTTTCCGGTTAAATCATTGCCATCCGCCGCCGAGGGCCTTGTAGAGTTGCACCACCGTCAGCAATTCGCCGAGCCGGATTTGCGATAACGACAACTCGGCCGAGAACAGATCCCGATCGGCGTCCAGTGCATCCAGCTGCGTGTCCACGCCGCCGCGATAGCGTATATAGGCCAGGCGCGTCCGGTCTTGCAGGGCGGTCACCAGCTCCTCCTGCTTTTCGCGGCTCTCGCGGGTGCGTTGGTGCGCGATCAAACTGTTCGACACTTCAGAGAATGCGGTCTGAATGGTCTTTTCATATTGAATCAACGCTTGCTCGCGCTCAGCCTCCGTCAGCCTGACGTTCGATTTCAAGCGTCCGGCGGTGAAAATGGGCTGCGCAAGCTGCGGCGCCAGACTCCAGGCGCTGGTCGGTCCGGTCAACAGGCTGGTGAGTTGGGTGCTTTGGCCGCCCAGAAATCCGCTGAGGGTCAATTGCGGGAAATAAGCGGCCCGCGCGACGCCGATTTCGGCGTTGGCGGCGATCAAGTTTTGCTCCGCTGCTCGAATGTCGGGGCGGCGTTCCAGCAAGGCCGATGGAAGCCCGGCGGGAACTTCCGGAGGCAGATCCTGCGCAGTGAGAATTCTTCCGCGCGGCACGTCGCCGGGCGCTTCGCCCAGCAGGAGCCGGATCTGATTTTCAGTCTGTTCGATCTGCTGCTGGATTACCGGAATAGTCTGGGCCGCGGTGTCCACCAGTTGTTCCGCCTGACGCATGTCCAGCCGTGTTGCCACTCCGCCCGATTGCCGGGACTTCACAAGATTGAGCGATTCTTGCCGCGTCTCCAGGGTCTCGTTCGAAATCGCGAGCTCGTAATCGAGTTCGCGCAACGATAGATACGCGGTGGCGACGTCGCTGACCAGGGTAGTGATCACGGTCTTGCGGTTTTCCTCCGCGCTCAAGAGATTCGCGCGCGCGGCTTCGGTGGCGCGGCGCAGCTGGCCCCACAGATCCACTTCAAACGAGAGCAGGTTCAGAGCGACGCTCCCGAAGCTGCGATTCTGCGACGGCAGAAAGATCGGGGGAAGCGGCGTGGCGCCGTCGCGCGAGAAACGGTTCAGTTCAATGCCCCCGCTCGCTCCGAATTGCGGAAACTGGTCCGATCGCGTAATGCCCAAATTGGCGCGCGCTGCTTCCACCCGCGCAGCCGCGTCCCGCAGATCGTAGTTTTGCACCAACGCTGTGCGAATGAGCGCTTGCAGCTGTTCGTCCTTGAAGATCTCAAACCATTTTGCATCCGCTATAGAAGCGGCTTGCGGGGCGGGCAGCGGCTCCGGCGCGCGAAACTGCGCGGGCGTGGCGAGTTTGGGGCGTTGATAATTGGGGCCAACCGTACAGCCGCAGAGCACCCATAGCGAGATCGCGGAGATAGCTGTTTTCGGTGGCATCGAATTAATCACCCTGCGCAGGCGTCGGTGGCGGAATGATCGCAAGATTCTGAGGAGCCGCGGCCCCGCCTGAGAGCCTTTCCACAATGTAGAAGGCGGAGGGGATGACGAAAATGCCGATGAAGCTGGCAGCCAGCATTCCGCCGATCACCGTGGTGCCCATGATCTGGCGCGCCACCGCGCCGGCGCCCGTCGCGATCCACAGCGGCACGCATCCCAGAATGAAGGCGAACGACGTCATGAGAATCGGTCTTAAGCGAAGGCGCGCTCCCTCCAGCGCGGCATCTATCAAGGGTTTGCCCTTCTCCAGCTCGTCCTTGGCGAACTCCACAATCAGGATCGCGTTTTTCGCCGCCAGCCCGATGAGCATAACCAGACCGATTTGCGCATACACGTCGCTTTCGATCTGGACCATGTAGGCCGGAACAAAATGGCCCAGCAAGGTGCGGCGCAGCCACAGCACGCCCAAGGCTCCAAACACCGCGATCGGCGTGCTCAACAGGACGCTGACCGGCAGGCTCCAGCTTTCATAGAGCGCCGCCAGAATCAGGAAGACAAACAGCAGCGAGAATCCAAAGATCACCGACGGAGGCACGCCTTCCTGCGCCTTCTTTTCCTGGAACGATATGCCCGAATAGTCGTAGCCCATCTCGGGCGGCATAGTCTGGGCGAATACCTCTTCCAGCGCTTTCATGCCCTGGTTGCTGCTGTAACCCGGCGCGGCCGCCCCGTTCAACTGCGCGGATCGATACTCGTTGAAGCGCATCGTGAATTCCGGGCCGGTACCCGACCTGAATCGGGTTAAAGCGGACAGCGGCACCATTTCGCCGGCTGCGTTGCGCACGTAGAACTGGCCGACATTTTCGGACTTGGTGCGGTATTCGTTCTCCGCTTCCACGTAGACCTGCCACTGGCGGCCGAAGCGGTTGAAGTAGTTGACGAACAGCCCGCCCATGAAGGCCTGAATCGTCCGGTAAACGTCGTTGATCTGCACTTCCTGCTTGATCACTTTGTCGCGGTCTACGTCCACGAATTGCTGCGGCACGCTCGGCAGGAAAGTGGTGGTAAGGGTTCCGATCTCGGGACGCCTGCGGGCCGCGGCCATAAACCTGTTCACGTTGTCGGACAAGAACTGGACGTCCTTGCCGGCCCGGTCTTCCAGGATGAACGTGAATCCGCCCGAAGTGCCCACTCCGGGAATCGCCGGCGGCGAGAAGCTGAACGCCACCCCTTCCGGGAGCGCGGCCAGCTCCCGGTTCAAGCTCGCCTTGATGGCCTGGAACTGCTCGGCCCGGGTTTTGCGATCATCCCAGTCCTTCATGCTGACAAAAAAGAACGCGTTGTAGCTGGTTCGCACCAGGCTGAGCAGGCTGAAACCCAGAATGGTGGTAGAGTACTGAACGCCCGGCGTCTTCGCCAGAAGATCCTCGATTTTCGCCGCCACCAGCTGGGTGCGCTGCAGTGAGGCGGCGTTGGGAAGCTGGAGGTTCAAGTAAAAATAGCCCTGGTCTTCGTCGGGAACGAAGCTGCTGGGCAATTTGTCGCTGATGAAATAGCTGGCCGCGCCGGCGCCCGCCAGCAGAATCAGCGCCACCGCGCTCCTTCGGATCAGCACGCCCGACAGTTGGACGTAGCGCTCCGTGGCCAGCCCGAACATCCGGTTGAACCAGGCAAAAAATCTCGCCAGCAAACCCTTGCTCTCTACTTTCGGTTTCAACAGGAGCGCTGCTAAGGCGGGGCTTAACGACAGCGCGTTGAACGCCGACAAAATCACGGAGATGGCGATGGTGACCGCGAACTGTTGATACAGCTTGCCGGTGATCCCGGGGATAAAGGCCGTAGGTACGAAAACGGCGGAGAGCACCAGCGCGATTCCGATCACGGGACCTGAAATCTCTTCCATCGCCTTCAACGCGGCCTCTTTCGGAGCCATGCCGTCCTCAATATGACGCTCCACCGATTCCACTACCACGATGGCGTCGTCCACTACCAGGCCGATAGCCAGCACCAGGCCGAACAAAGAGAGCGTGTTGATGCTGAATCCAAATAAGGGGAAGACCAGGAACGTGCCCACCAGCGACACGGGGACTGCCAGGAGAGGAATCAGCGTCGCTCGCCAGCCCTGCAGAAACAGGTAAACCACGGCAATCACCAGCGCGAGCGCGATCACGAGCGTCTCGACGATCTCCTTCATGCCCGCCGTCACGGCTCGCGTAGTGTCGATGGGAACCACATAGTCGATATCGTCGGGAAACCGCTTTTTCGATTCCGTCATCATCTTTCTTACCGCGGCCGCGGTCTCCACCGCGTTCGATCCCGGCAACTGGTAGACGGCGATCACCGCACTCGGCTTCCCGTTCAAGTGGCCGATCACGCTGTAGTCTTGCGATCCCAATTCCACTCGCGCCACGTCCTTCACGCGCACGATTCCGGTCTCCGGCGTTTCGCGAACCACGATGTTCTCGAACTCCTCAGGGGACGTCAGCCGTCCCTGGGCCCGCACCGAATAGGTGAACTCCTGTCCCTTCGGAATCGGCTCGCTGCCTACCTGTCCAGCCGGATTCACGGTGTTTTGCGTCTGCAGGGCCGAGACGATTTCCGGGACCGTGATCTGCAACTTCGCCAATTGGTCGGGCTTTACCCACAGGCGCATGGCATATTGACCCGAGCCGAATATTTGAACGATGCCAACGCCTTTCACGCGGGTCAACGGGTCGTTCAGATTGATGTAGGCGTAGTTGGCTAGGAAATTTGCGTCGTAGGTGCCTTTCGGCGAATAGAGGGCCACCAGCATCAACGGCGCGAGTACCGATTTTTGCACCGTAACCCCGTAGTTGGTAACATCCACCGGAAGCTGCGGCCCCGCCTGCGTTTCACGGCTCTGCGCCAGAATCAGATCCGTATTGGGGTCCGTATTCACGTCGAAATCGACGATCATTCTCATCTGGCCGTTGGCGGTGGCATTGAGCGAATACATGTAGTTCATGTTGTCGACGCCGCTCATTTGCTGTTCGATGGGCGTCGCCACCGATTGCTCGATGGTCTGCGCGTCCGCGCCCACGTAGATCGCCGACACCTGAACCTCCGGCGGTGCGATGGCGGGGAACTGCGCGATGGGCAGGCTCGTGATTACGACTGCGCCCACGATGACAGTCAGGATGGCGATTACCATCGCCACAATCGGCCGGTTAATAAAGAACTTGGACATGGCGGCCCTATTTCGCTGCGAACGGTTTCGGATTCACCTGCATTCCCTGGCGAACCTTTTGGATGCCTTCGGCCACCACGCGCTCGCCGGGATGGAGCCCCTCGGTAATGACCCATTGGTTACCGATGCGGTCTCCCAACTTAACGGTCCGGATATCCACTTTGTTGTCGCCATCCACAACCGCAATCTGATTGCTTCCCTGAAGTTCATTCACGGCGCGCTGCGGAACCAGCAAAGCGCCGGGCTGCATTCGCAGCGCCGTGCGGACCCTGCCGTATTGGCCGGGCCGCAGTTCGTTTCCCGGATTCGGAAACAGCCCCGCCACCCGGATGGCCCCCGTCCTTACGTCCACCTGGCGATCCGCGAAGTAGAACGTCCCGCCTTGCGGATACACTGTCCCGTCCGCCAAAATGAGCTCCAGCCTCAGGCCCTTCCTGGCAGCGTTCAGCGTATCCGGTGTGGAGTAACGCCTGTGAAAGTCCAGATATTCCTGCTCGGCCACCGTGAAATAGGCCCGGATGGGATCGAGCGTCGAAACAGTAGTGATGGTCGGGCTGGCCGGGCTCACCAGCGAACCCACTTGCTGCTGCGCGATTCCCGGGATACCGTCGATGGGCGATATGAGCCGCGTAAATCCCAGGTTGATCTGGGCCGATTCGGCGGTGGCTTTGGCCGATTGAACGGCGGCGTTGGCAGCGACGATCTGAGCGCGTGCGGTGGCCACTTGCGCCTCAGCGGATTGCACCTGCGCCTTCCCCGCCAGGTTATTCTGGGTCGCGTTGTCCAGGTCCTGTTGCGTGATGGCCTGCTGTTGCGCCAGCGGCGTGTAGCGATCCACATCCAATTGGGTGCGGCGCTGGTTGGCCTCCGCCACGGCAACCTGCGCTTCGGCCTGCGCCAACTCGGCCCGCGCTTGAGCCAATTGTCCTTCGGCTTGGGCTAACTGGCCTTGCGCCAGGTCCAAAGTCGCTTGGAACGGGCGCGGATCGATTTGAAAGAGCAGTTGGCCTTTCTTTACGAACGAACCCTCCTGGTAGGCCTGCTCCTGAAGGTAGCCCGTCACCTGAGCCTTGATGTCGGCGTTGACGAAACCGTCCAGAGTGCCGATCCATTCGCGATAGATGGGGACGTCGCGTTGCTCCACTGCGGCAACTTGCACCTCCAATGGCGCGGGAGTGGTTGCTCCGCTGGTTTGATTGGTGCAGCCCGTGGTCGCGATCGATGTTGCAATCAGGCAGACTGGGATCCAGTCGAAAAGACCGGCTCTGGCGTTGGACATAAGTTTTGAGCCTCTCTTTGAACGATACCCAATTTGTGCATGCGGTGGAGAAGCGTAGTGCGCGGCAATCCGAGGCGAACGGCGGCACCGCGATGACCTCCCACCACCCAGTCCACTTGCCGCAGCACTTCCAAGATATGAGCACGCTCCGCGTCCGCCAGGCTGAGCTTGGCCGCTGGCGTTCGCGATTCCGGAAAGTGCCTGAGATCGCGCCTCAGATCGCCGAGGGGCGCACACAGCACCGGCCCGGAAGTCAAAATCACGGAGCGTTCGATGAAATTCTGCAGTTCGCGGATGTTCCCAGGCCAGCTGTGAAGTTTGAGAATTTCCATCACCTGATCGGGGATCGTGTCAATCTTTTTGTTCATGCGCTCGGCGAACTTTTCTACGAAGTGCCGCACCAGCAGCGGGATGTCCTCCGAGCGCTCCCGCAAAGGCGGAAGGCCAATGGGGAAAACGTTCAGCCGGTAAAACAGATCCGCCCGGAAACTGCGTTCCTGAACCATGACTGAAAGATCCCGATTGGTTGCGGCCACGATGCGAACGTCCACCTGGATGGTGCGCGTGCTGCCCAGTCTCTCAAATTCCTGCTCCTGCAGCACTCGCAACAACTTGGGCTGCAACTCCAGCGGCATGTCGCCGATCTCGTCCAGGAACAGCGTACCCTGGTGCGCCATTTGAAAGCGCCCGATCGCCGCGTTCAGCGCCCCGGTGTAGGCGCCGCGCTCGTGGCCGAAAAGCTCGCTTTCCAGTAGCCCGCTCGGAATCGCGGCGCAGTTTAGCGTTACGAACGGTTCGTGCCTCCGCCGGCTCTGGTTGTGGACAGCCCGGGCAATAAGTTCCTTGCCTGTTCCAGTCTCGCCGTGGATCAACACCGCCGAGCCGGTGGGGGCCACCATTTTGACCGCATTCAAGGCCCGCCGCATCCCCGAACTGGAGCCGATCATCTCGTTTTCAGATGGCGGGAGATCCCGTCGGGCGCGAAACATTGTTGTAGCCAAAGTAGCCATGATTGGGTGCTTCTCCTTGTCTGATACTTTGCGGTAACCAGCCCTGAGAATCATCACGAGAAGGAAGGGTTTTGTAGTACCACTGTCGGGGCCGATCCGGTTACTCGATCGTGGTATTCGAGACTCACTCTCACGAGTTAGGATGAGGCCCTGGGCGGAATGATGATTTCGCGGCGTCCAAACAGTCGGGCATCCAGCGAAAATGCCCCCGGTCCCAGGAACACAATCGCTGCCGTCATGATCCCGGCGAAAATCGCAGACAGTCTCGCATCGAACAGATTGGGTGTAGGAGCGGGTAAGATGGAGAACCCGATGCCCAAGGCGCTCAGGCCGACCACCACCCCGGCGGCAGGCGTGACAAATCCGATAAGCAGCGCCGCGCCGGCCGCCAGCCCAAGCAGACCACCCAACCATAGGGTAGGCGTCGACATAGCGCTTCCGCTCAAATAAAATCCGCCCTCCATGAGCGCTACCAGGCCGATGGACACGCGTAGCAGCAGCAGGCCTATGCCAGGCCATCCACCAGGAAACGCCGGAAATATACGTTGCAGGTGGCCTTTCCTCCGTTTCCTCGGTCGTCTTTGAAACGCACCTGACTGTAGCGTAGGGGATGCATGCAGAAATGGAATCCCGATAGCTCGGAATCTTTCGATACCACTATCGAGTTAGCATCTGTGGCGCCGCGGAGGATGGCGCTTACAGTTGGATGATGCCGCGCCGGACGGCGATGGCAACCGCCTGCGTGCGATCACTGGCGCCTAGTTTCTCCATGATGTGTTTGACATGAACCTTGACGGTCTCTTCGGAAATGCAAAGCCGCTCGGCGATGTCGCGATTCCGGTTGCCGCCCGCGATATGATTCAGGACATCGATTTCCCGGGCGGTCAAGGCTTCGTCGCTCATGTGTTCGGCCAGATGGCTCGCCACCTCAGCGGGCACGCGCTTCTTGCCTAAATGTACCTGGCGAATCACCTCCACCAGTTCGCGGGGAGGCATGCTCTTGAGCATATAGGCACGGGCTCCCGCCTCCAGGGCGCGCTGCACCTCCACATCGCCCTCGAAGGTGGTGAGCATGATGATGCGGGCCTGGGCGAATTCCGTGCGGATGGCGATCATGGCGTCAATACCGCTGACGTCGGGCAGCCGTAAGTCCATCAGCGTCACGTCCGGCTGATGCTCGCGAAATTTCTGCAAAGCTTCGCCCCCGCTGCTGGCGTCGGCTACCAGCAGCATGTCCGGCTGATTGTTGATGATGGCGGCGATCCCCTCCCGGAGCAGCGGATGGTCGTCCACGCTTAGTATGCGGATGCGGGCCTGGTCGGTCACGTCGATTTGTCACTCCCAATCGTAATCTTTCCGTTCTTGGATGCGGAAGGCGGCGCCTTGGACTTGCGGGTCGACAACCGTGAGAACCATCCTGGGGCGCGCCCGGAAGAGCTGAATGCGATGTGGCTGGGGATCGAAAGTTCCACTTCCGTCCCGGCAGCGGCGCTGCTCCAGACGTGAAGCGTCGCCCCGATTCTCTCCGCGCGCTCGCGCATGCCGGGTAGCCCCCAATGCCCTTCCCGTCCCGACTGAAGCGTTTGAGGGTCGATCCCGCAGCCGTTGTCGCGCACTAGCACACGCAACTGGTTGGAAGCGTACTCCAGCTCAATTTCGATGCTTTTCGCACAAGAATGCTGGAAGGCGTTGACCAAAGCTTCCCGGCCGATGCGGTACACATCGTCCCGCAGCACCGGGTGTAGCGGCCGCGGCTGGCCGTCCACAATCACGCGAAAGCCGACGTCCTGGTGCAGGTCGAGTTCCTCCTGGATGTGCGCGAAGGCATGTTCGAGATTGAGCGATCCGCTCCCGGAAATACGCAGGCCTCGCACCGCGTTGCGGCCTTCTTCGATCACCTGGCTCATCAGCTGCAGAACGCGGCCGAGCGGCGGCCTGGCAGGCGAATCCGGCGGCAAACGGTCCACCGCAACATGTAATTGCATGGATGCGCTCAGGAAGCCCTGCAGCAGCGTGTCGTGCAGCTCCTGCGCGATCCGGGTCCGTTCTGCCAGCCGTTCTTCGAAGCGAACGTTCAGCTGCCGCGTCAGACCGTGCAGCCGGCGACGATAGAGTGCCAGAATGCCCAGTGCGCAAGCCAGTACAACACTGAGGCGGAACCACCAGGTCTGCCAGAATAGCGGCTCGACGTCAAAGCCGACGACCCCCTCGTTGCCGCTCCAGACCCCGTCCGGATTGCTCGCGATTACCCGAAAGCGGTAAGGGCCGGGCGGCAAGTTGGTGTAGACCGCTTCTCGTGCCGCCGCCGGCTCGCTCCAGCCTTGATCGAATCCCTCCAGCCGGTAACGGTGGCGAACCCGCTCGGGAACCGAAAGACTCAGACCGGCAAATTCGAACGTGATCCTCTGACGTCCGCCTGGAATGTGAATTGCGCCCTGCAGGCCCACCGGTTTCCCGTCCGCCGAGATGGCCTGGATGTGAACGATGGCGGGCGCCGAGTTGCTCCTCAGCCGTGCGGGATCAACCACGGAAATGCCTTTATTTAACGAGAACCATATTCGCCCCTCCGCATCCGTGACCACGGACCGGTGTCGCTTTACGCCTTCTACGCCGCGCAGGCCGTCCGCCAATCCATACTCGCGTACATCTCCGTCCGCCAGCGCGCCGCGCAAGAGTTTATCGCGGTTTACGCGCAACACATGATTGGAGGTTGCTATCCAGATCGATCCGAACTTATCTTCAGCCAGACCGAGCACTTGTTCCCGCAAGGCCGCCGGAACACCAGCCGAGGCTTCAAAACCTCGGGGACTTCGGAAAGCCAGGCCCGCCGCGGTTCCGATCCAGAGCAAGCCCTCCGAGTCCTCCAGAAGGCAGTTCACGGCTTCCGACGGTAGCCCGTCCTTGGTCGTGTAGGTCTTCCAGCCACCTTTCCCGAGAGCGCTCAGGCCCGTTGGTGTCGCAAACCACATCGAACCGTCGGAGGCCTCCAGTATCGAGGCAACGGTGTTCGACGCTAGTCCGCTCGCGGCGGTATAGTGTGTGAATTTTCCATCCTTGAGCTTGCTCACGCCTCCGCTGAGCGTACCGGCCCACACACTTCCGTCACGGGTTTGATAAACGGAGTAGACGCTGTCCTGCGCCAGCCCGTCGGCTTGGGTAAAAGTCGTGGCGCTGAAGGAACCCCCATCCTCGCGAAGCTGGGTTAGTCCTCCGCTCCGCCTGCCAAGCCAGACCTCGCCCGGCGCTTTGGCGGTCCCTCCGGCGATCGAGTAAACCCCGTCTTTATCTAAACCGGCAACGCGGACGCGTTTATGCTTCCCATCCTTCGCCCACATCAGCCCGCCGTCCTCGGGCGGGAACCACAGGCGATTCTGCGCATCGACAAACACCGGATTGCTTCCGTCCGACGGCAGGCCTTCAGGAAGCGAGTATGTCACAAATGCGCTGTCGCGGAGACGATCCAGTCCGCTTGCGCTCCCCACCCACAGATTTCCTTCCCGATCTTCAAACAGCGCCGTTATCGCCTCCAAGTCGTTCGTCGGCAGGAACGCGATACCCTGGGAATTGAACCGCAGCAAGCCGCGCGAATCCGTTCCCACCCAGATGTTGGCGTCGCGATCCCGCACGATAGCCAGCGCTTGAAAACGATTGACAGACGCCGTTAGTCCGGAACCCGTCAGCTCGCTTCCATTCCACTTCACGATCCCGTTGTCGGTGCCCACCCACAGATCCCGGTCGCCTGCCGCCAGCAGACAATTGACCTTCAGATCGGGCAGGCCCTTCCTGACGGCCAAAGTCTGGCCACCCAAACGAAACAGACCTGCGTCGCGCGTACCCAGCCAGACTTTGCCGTCGTGGGTCTGAGCGATAGCCGTCACCGGCGACCGCGGCAGATCGGAGGCCGCAGCCAGCATCTGAACTCCGCCGTCACGGAAGTTGAGCGCGCCGCCTTCCATTTTCCAGGCCAAAATCTCCCCGCGTTCCGCCCGGCCCATCGCCGAAATATCGATGGGGGGCACTGGGTCGGGCGAGGGATTTTCGAATGTGCCATTGCGGTAACGCAACAGGCTTAGATCTTGCATCCGTATCCACAAGGAGCCGTTTTGGGAGGTGGTCAAACCGAGCACGCTGTTAATGGTGAACGATCCCGACTCGTCCTTGACCAGGCGGAAGCTCCATCCGTCGAAACGCACCAGCCCGGCTTCGGTCCCTATCCACAGATACCCGTCCGGAGTCTGAGCAATCGAATAAACGGGTCCGCGAGGAAAACCCTGATCTGTCCCCCAATGATCGCGCACATACTGAGACATCGCGCGGTTCGGATCGATAGCGTAAGCCGCCTGAATCAGAAGGATGCCAAATACCAGAGCCCGCAGGTTCAGGAGACAACGATGGCCGCGCAGTGTATCACGGAAGGAATTCGAACTTCTCAACGATTACCTCGGCCCCTTGCCGCAGCGGGCTGCTTTTATTGTTGTAAACGTACAGATTCATGTGAGTCCTCTCGTTGCCAGGCGAGGGAGTTCCCGACGTAAAGACGTGCTGGGCAACGACATTCGATTCCATGCTCGATGACGATCCGCGAACGGTTCTGAAAGCCACTTTCCCGGGTTGCCAGTTGATCCAATAGGTGAGGGTTCCCGGGGGCGCCGTAAACCGCACCGTGTTCGCGGGCACCACATACGGCTGCACCACATATTGTGCGTTCTGGTCCGCCGCCTCGCCCCAGCGGCTGATTTCGATGTCCACTTCGCGCTGCGGACCGACATCGTCCCAGGTGAACATTGCGAACACAGTGGCAGGTTCCAGATGCGAAACGTCGCCCACCACGAATCGGTATGAACCGTACCCCAGGCTTCGGGACAGCCGTATTTCCGAACTGATCCAGCGCGCCCCCTGCTTGGCGATACGAAGATGCAGAAGTCCGCTCTGGTCCGTCCATGCGTTGGCTGGGTCATAAAAGTTCCTCGACCCACCGGGATCGCTCGGCGCTTCACGGATTTCCCACTGGTATCCGCTGAACTCCAGCGTCTTCAAAGGGGTGATCGGGGCGCCGCCTTGCACCACGGCCGACGCCAGCACCGGGCCGCCCTCCTCTGGCAGCGCATTCACAGTGGGCGGCGGATGATATCGCGCGTCTACCAGTAGCGCGGCATAAGCAGATCCGGGGTGGGTTGAACTCTTCCACGTTGAATCTGGTCGAATCGCGGTAAAAGGCTGGCTGACGTAGGGCTGCACCCACCAGCGGCCGCTTCGGCAGAACAGCACGATCCGCTCACCCGGCAGCGCGCCCCTGACGCTGCCCTCGATCGGTTCGAGTATCTCCTGGCTGCCCTCGCCGGCCGGAGGAACCCGGCTGAACTGGATGGAGGGCTTCGCTCGATCCGCTGAGGTTCTGCAGTTGCTCAGCGTCAGAGGGGCCGCGGCCGCAAGAATGCAACCCAAAACAGTTCGCGAACGGAATCGTCGAGGCATGGGATGCGCTTCAGAAATAAAGCTTCAAACCAACTTGCACTTGCCGCGGCTGATTGGCCTGCGCAGCGATCTGACCAAATGTAGCATCTCCGACATTGGTATCGGGCGAGCCGAACTGGACGCGGTTGAATAAGTTGAACGCCTCCAGCCGGATCTCCAGCCGGGCGCCTTCGCGGAATCCCAGTGGCGTCTCTTTGAATAGCGACGCGGTCAGATTGTCGGTGCCCGGTATGCGCGCGTTCGCGAGCACTCGTGGCGCGTCGCCGTCGCTGTAGGGCGCGGGCTTAACCGCCACTTGCGGATTGGCGAAATACTGATTCAAGTTGCCGGTTCCAGCTACCTGCAGCGTGGCCAGCAAATCGGGATACTGGTTGCCGTACGTCGGCAGGCTCGTGCTACAGCCGCCGCACAGAAACAGCTGCACCGGAAGCCCGTCGTCGATCCGGTAAATGCCGTTGACTTGCCACCCCCCCAGCAGCGCGTCAGCCCATGCACTGACGTTCGCCCCGTACTTTCGATGGCGTCCGAAGGGCACTTGGTAAACGAAACTCAGTTGGGCGATTTGCGGAATGCTGTACACTGACAGCGACCGGTCCAGACGCAGGTTGTTTGGATCGCGCGCCGCGGATTCGCTGGTGGTGGAACCGCCCGTCAGAAACGAATAGCCGCTCGATCCGAGCGAAGAATCGTCGATGCTCTTCTGGAATGTGTAGGAGAACAGGAACTGGACGCCTCCCGAGAATCGTTTTTCTATCCGCAGCTCGGCTGCGTTGTAAATGGAGTTGGCCCAGGGAACGAAGCTGCTGCCGATCCCGGAAGCGCTCCCCGAGCTGTATTGCGGATAAGGTACGTACAGCTTCCAGCGCGGAATGGTCGGGCCCGACAAACCTGGACTGTCCGGAAGTACTTCTTGAAACGGGTTGGGGACTTGCGCCAGATAATAGGACGGGGCGGCTCGAAACGCAGCCGCGACGTTCCCAGGAAGCGCGTCGAACTGGTCTGAGTACCCCATGGCATAGAGATGTGTCCCTTTTCTTCCGATATATTCGGCGTCGATCAACACGGACCAGGGAAGCTGGTGTTGAATGCCGAAACTCCAGGATTGCTCCTGGGGTACTTGATTCAGGCTTCGCACTGGAATATTGCTCAACGCCTGGCCCAGCAGCGTGGATGGCCCGTCCTTATTACCCACGGCTGTCTGGATTCCAAACGGAAACGGATTGCGCAGGAATTCGAGCGGAAGCCAGGGCTCCGCGGGAACGTTGTTGACCCCCGTAGTCACGGCATCGTATCCGAGAAAACCGCCGCTGACGGCGTTGCCGGCCACTCCCAGATCTGAGGGATCGTAGTACATGCCATAACCGCCGCGCAGCGTCGTGTGGCTGAGAAGCTGGTAGGCGAAACCGAACCTTGGACCAACTTCGCCCCAGTACGTGTTGAACTCCGTTCTCGGATTTCCGTCGACGCCCACGTACTCCACCGCGCCATGCAGATTCAATCCCGGCACCGAAATCGGCGAGGCCGCCGAGGGATCGAAGTAACTCATCTGGTTGTAGCGCTCGGTACGCGGCGTTTCCACGTCGTAGCGGAAGCCCGGGTTGAGGGTCAGCTTCGCGGTCGCGCGCCAATTGTCCAGAACGAAGCCACCCACCTGATAATTCTGCGTCGAGGTATACGGAGGGATCTCGTATTCGCTGAAGCTGTTGTCGACGTATCCGATCATCAGCCCGGCCAGCGCGTCGCCACCTACGCCGGCCGTGCCGGACGCCGTGCCGCTGCTGGTAAACGCGAACAGGCCGTTGGGCGCTCCCGCCTGCAGGAAGTTGAGACGGTGCCGCCGCAATTCCCCGCCGGCTTTGATCTCGTGCTTGCCCCGGACGTGATCCACCGATCCCACCAAATGCCCGGTTTCACTGGCGAATTTGAGAATGGAATAGGCCTGCGCGCCGATACAGCCGTTGAAGCCATTGCAGCCGTACGCGCTGAACAGCCAAATCGAGGGCGGAGTCAAAAAGCCCGAGGTATCGATGTAGGACGGCATCCCCAGAATTTTCGCCGGATCGAAGCCGCCATAAGACGCCGCCACGCCGTCCGTGGGATACCAGTTGTGTCCGTACCCTAAAGACACGCTCATGAGCGTCGCAGGGCTGAACGTATGTACAAAGTTGACGTCGCCTACCAAAGCGGAATGTTTGGTGAGACCCTGCGTGTTGGTGTCGTAGTCGCTTCCAAAGAAATTGGGATTCTCGCCTGCGTCCCATTCGTGCGAGAACCGCACGCCGGCCACGGTCTTATCGCTGAAGTGCTGATCCAGCTTGATATCGAAGGATTGCTGGTTGTAGGGGCTGGAGGCGTTAGCCACCCAATTGTGATACGGGTCATAGGCGGCCGTTCCGACGTTCAAATTCGGGAGCGGAAACGCCTGGATCAGCTTGAGGCCGACGGGATCGATCAGGTTGCCGGGCGTCGCAGGCAAATTTCCCAGCCCGAAAGGAATGTTGGGATTTCCCGGGCTGATATAGGTGGCCAGGTTGTCGAACGGAATGGGCGCCCGCCCTGTGGCAGTGTTTTCCGCATCCGGCTTGCTGGTGTAAGGATCGTAGATTTGGCCCGCGGGGTTGGAACAGGCGCCGCCGGAATTAAACGTGCCTCCTGCCCGCCCGCACAATTCACCGAAATTGCCGGTGCGCTCGGCCGCGTCTGGAACGCCGGCCTCCGACGACGTGGCTCCGGTGATAGCGCGAATGCCGTTGAAGTCGAAAAAGAAGAACGTCTTGTTCTTGAAAATGGGCCCTCCGGTTGTCACGCCGAAGTCATCCCGGGTCAGGTGCGCCTCGGCCAGCCCGGCGGCGTTGGCGAAAAACGAATTGGCGTTGAGATCGTTGTTGCGGAAGTATTCAAACAATTCGCCGTGATATTGATTTGTTCCCGATCGCGTCACCACGTTGACAATGGTGCCGCCGCTGTTGCCGAACTCGGCGCTGAAGTTAGCCTGCTGGATCTTGAACTCCTCAATGGCTTCCACCGGCGGAACATATAGCGCCTTCTGCACGCCGGGATTGTTGTCGCTGTTCATAATGCTGACTCCGTCCAGCAGCATGTCCGCCTGCGCATTTCGGCTGCCATCCGACACGAAATTGGTCACGAAGCCGGGAGTGCTCACGCCGTTGCCGTACGTGCTTCCCGGGGCTTCGGAGACGCCCGGGGCCAGGAACGCAAGGTCGAACGGATTGCGATCCACCAGCGGAAGATCGTTGATCAGTTCGCGGGTCAGCGTTTGGCTAGCGGTGGCGTCTTCAGAAAGCAGCGATGCTCGAGAGTCCACCACAACGTCCCTGCCAGAGAGCTGCAGCTCTGCGTTGGCGGTAACCGTTCCGTTGACGTCAAGTACGAACTCCGGCCGCCTGTAAGTTTCGAATCCGGGAAAATGGACCTCCAATGCGTAATTGCCTGGCGGCTGCGATCGAAAAAGATAGCGGCCTTCGGCGTCGGTTTTGCCCGTGCTGTGAATGGCGCGGTCCACGTCGGTTAGCGTGACTTCGGCCCCGGGCACGGACGAGCGCGAGGGATCTGTCACGATGCCGGTCACAGATCCGGTGTAGAGCTGGGCGCAGCAGAGTAGCGCAGAGCAAAACAGGAGCAGTGCCGTTCGGGTCGCCACAGTAAGTTGCCTCCACCCCTGGTCTCTTCATCCTGCCTTCACAATTTCAAGGTGTCAACTATGGACCGCACTGATCAACCCGTTTATTCCGGTGTCCTGGTAATTGGCGTGCAACTGACAGGTGGTGAGTCTATGAGGAACCCGGCGTTCGACGATTACAAAATCGATGGGCCTACCGCCTTCTGCTCTGAATTGGTGGGAAATTTGAACGGCAAAGGTATGCGCCGGCTGGCACAGGTCTGGCGCACTGCCTCCTCGCTGACTGTCAACCTGAGACCAAATATCGACACCAAGTTCGTCACGGGCACGGCGTTGCAACTGTTCCTGGCCGCGCTCCTGTTTACGGCCGCGGCGAACGCCGCCAACTTGAAATCAGAAACGGCTGCGGCCTGGGACGAGTACGTGGGAACAGCGCAGGCCCAGCTTCAGCAGCGGATCGCCCCCGATGGCAATTTTCTCTGGGTTCTCGAAAACCCGGAACACGCTGCCAGAGTTCGCGCCGGAGAGATCTTGGTGGCTCCCGCAACTGAACACATGCCCAAGAAAGTCCACGGCGGATTGATTCACCACTGGATAGGCGCTATGTTCCTGCCTGATCTCACGCTCGATCAGGTCCTGGATGTCACGCGCAACTACGACCGGTATAAGGATTTCTACCAGCCCTACGTGATTGACTCAAAATCCGTCGCGCGAGACGATGCCAACGATCGGTTTTCGATGCAAATCATGAACAAGGCTTTTTTTCTGAAATCCGCTTTGGACGCCGATTACCAGGCCACCTATGCGCGCCTTGACGAGCGCCGCGTTTATATCGTCTCGAGGACAACTCGCGTCCAGGAAATAGAGGAGTACCGTCGGCCCGGCGAACACCGCATGCCGGAAGGGGAAGGCCGCGGCTATATTTGGAAATTATTTAGCGTCGCCCGCTTCGAACAGCGGGACGCGGGGGTTTACCTCGAATTGGAAGCCATGGCGCTCAGCCGCGAGATTCCAGTGCCGGCGCGCGTCCTGGTTGATCCCATCGTACGGCGCGTCTCGCGCAACTCGCTTCTGATTTCGTTGCAGCAGACCGAACGCGCGGTCCACGGAAAGCCGGCATCGTCCCCTTCCACTACCAGCTCTCTGGAAGGAACTGAGCGTTAGAGGACTGCCAAAAATGACCCACTTACCATAGCACGTGACCTTTAAGTTTCTAAGCAGCTTGTATAGGAGACCACAAACATGAGCTTTATTACGACCAAGGACGGTACCTCCATCTTTTTCAAGGATTGGGGAACGGGACAGCCCATCGTTTTTTCCCACGGTTGGCCGCTGAGCGCGGACGACTGGGACGGCCAGATGCTGTTCTTCGGACAGCGCGGCTATCGCGTCATCGCGCACGACCGGCGAGGTCACGGGCGCTCCACCCAGACCTGGGATGGCAACGAAATGAACACCTACGCGGACGATCTCGCGGCGTTATTTGAGAAGCTCGATCTGAAAGACGCGATCCTGGTTGGGCACTCCACCGGTGGCGGCGAAGTGGCGCGCTACCTGGGCCGCCACGGCGCCAAGCGTGTCGCCAAAGCGGTGCTCATCAGCTCCGTGCCGCCGCTCATGCTGAAGACCGCGGCGAATCCCGCCGGCCAGCCCATTTCGGCCTTCGACGCCCTCCGGGAAGCGCTCGCGGCCAACCGGCCGCAGTTCTACAGAGACATCACTCTGCCGTTTTACGGGTACAACCGCCCGGGCGCAAAAATTTCGGAGGGCATCCGCGAGCATTGGTGGTTGCAGGGAATGCTGGGAGGCGTCAAGGCCCATTACGACTGCATCAAGGCTTTTTCGGAGACAGACTTCACCGAAGACCTGAAGAAGATCGACATCCCGGTGCTGGTAATGCATGGCGACGACGATCAGATTGTGCCCATCGCCGCCGCGGGCCTCATGTCCGCGAAGATACTGAAGAACGCAACGCTGAAGGTCTATCCGGGCTTTCCGCATGGCATGCCCGCAACCAACGCGGACCAGATCAACGCCGACCTGCTGACGTTCTTCAAAGGCGCCGCAACCGCGGCTTCGTCTTGATCGCGTGTGCCCCGGCCGGCTGCGGAAAACGGCCGGCCTGTGCGGCCTTTACCTGAGCTTCCACACGGTGTAGAACGCATCGGTAAAGAGCGGCTCCGCGTCCCGGCCGAGTTTCCGCCCTTTCGGAAGCACAACATATTCGCATCGGCAGCGCGCCAGAACCTGCGCAGCCTTCTGCCACGGCGCCGATGAGCAATAAAACTTGGCGGGATCGGGCGCGTACGCGCGCGAGCAGTTGCCAATGCCGTCGATGTTGGACTGCGGATGAGTCGCGGTGAGCCAGGCCAGAGACTTGTGCGTTCGAAGCGCCAGGTCCAGGTACTGGTCCCCTCCGATGCGGCGAGCGAACAGCATCAGCATGGGAGCGTTCACTTCGATAATGGCGATGCCCAGGACGGCGAACAGAAGCACCCCGGCGAAGGCGGCGGCGGCCGACGCCCGCATGAAACGCCCGCCCAGCCTGTCGTAAAACGCCGTGGCTTTACCGGCCAGAAGCACAACCAGCAAGCTGACCGGCAGGACAGCATAGCGCAGGATGCCGATGGTGGCTGTCCAGTATGCCAGGTAGATGCCGCAGAAAAGCAGGCAGGCGCGCCGCGCCGGAGTGCTCGCACCGGGCGCCAGGAAGGCGAGCGGCAGGAAAACCAGCAGGGCGATTCCCATCGGGTTGGGCAGCGGAGATTCGAAGGTTCGCAAGCCGTCGAACTGCGCCCGCCAGGGGATCCGCCAGAACCGCGTCAACCTGCTCTGCCCCGGCGCCTTCGACGAGCCCTGTTTCCAGCTCTGCCTCAGAGCCGCCGGATAAACCGGATTTCCTGTGAGAAACGCGGTTCGCGCATGCCAGTAGAGACCCGAAGCAGCCAGAATCAGGCAGAAGATGAGCGCCGCGCGCAACCTTTGGGAGGAGTAATGCGACGAGCAATAGGACGCGTACAGGAAGAAGCACACCAGTGGAATCGCCCCGAACAGGGCCACGTGCTTGATGGCGAATGTCGAGCCCACGAAGAGCGCGCCGATGGGAATCCAGACTGTGCGGCGAGTCTCCAGCCAGCGAATGAATGCCAGCAGCGCAGCCGCCTGGTAGAAGACCATCTCCGAATCGTTCTTGGCGTTGGCGCCGGTCCAATGAGCGAAGGGAAGCATGCCCGCCGTCACTACGCCTGCGAATGCCGCCACCTTGTTTAGGCCGCACGCGCGCGCGATCTGGAACAGCAGCGCCAGAGAGAGAATCCAGAAAAGCGGCGAGATCAACTGCGCGGCCGGTTGCCCCCCTAAGGACCACGCCAGCGCCATCAGCACCTCGCATCCTTGGGGAAAATAACCGTAATCGAGCGACGGAATGGCCGCCAGCGCATGTTGGTCGGAATAATAGCGGGCCAGCGCCAGGTGCATGGCGAGCGGATCGAAGGCTATGCTCGGCGAAAGCGAAACAGCGAGCGCGCAAGCGGCGGCTGCAACCGCGAATACGAAGGCGATTCCGGCCAACGGGTGGCAGGATCCGGCTGTCGCGCCCACCAGCTGCCGGACCGCCTGAAGACCGGCAACTACTTCTGTCCTGAATACCAGACACGGAACCGCGAGCAACACGATGAAAACCGATGCGTAGTAGAGTCGTAACAGCCCCAGCACAAAAAGGAGGGGAATTAGCAGCGCGCTACCCAGCCCAAAGCCCAGGCTGAGCACCTCGGCTGGGGTCGCCAGCGTAATGTGGAAGAGACGTGCAACGCGGCACCCGGACGCGAGGCATGCCAGAAACAACGCCGCCGCCACCAGTGCCGCAACGGGCTGGTACAGCAGCAGGCATAGTGCGCAAAATGCGCCCAGCGCTGGTATTTCGAATCTCCACAGCCGCTCGCGCCGAAGCCACAGGTAGGTCGCGCAGGCTGCGGCGGCCAGCGGCAGAGCCCACAACAGCAGCGTCCGGAAAATGGCTCCGGGGCTGCTAAAGTAATCCACTTCCCAGCGGAAGTACCGCGCCGTTAGCGCCGTTATCAGACAGAGCCAGACGAGCCAGACCGACGCTCTCACCCGGTCTACCGCTACCCCCGTGTCAAGCTCTCGCATAAAATAAATGACGAAACGCGATCCCGGCAAGTCCCTCCGGTACCTATTCAGGAATCGCACAGCCGCGCGAAATCGGCAACCTTCCGCTGTGCAGCGGTCCGGATTAGGCTGCTTGCGGGCCACACTGCTATGATTGAAAGGTTTAGCGTGCATTCTTCCATATCCGTCATCGTCCCCGTATACAATGGCGCAGGTACTCTGCGAGACTGCCTCCACTCGGTTTCTCAAGCGACGGACTCGTCCTGTGAATGCATCGTCGTCGACGACGGATCGACGGACGATTCGGCGGAAATCGCGCGCCTAGCCGGTGCGCGAGTGATCCAATCGCCGGGTCGCAACGGGCCGGCCCGCGCTCGAAATCTCGGTGCGCGCGCCGCTTCGGGCGACATTCTCCTGTTCATCGACGCCGATGTCTGCCTGCATGAAAATACGGTGAACAGGGTGGTGGCGGCCTTGGCCGGGGACGGCTCCATCGATGCACTGATCGGCTCCTACGATTTTGAGCCGGCAGCGCCGAACTTTCTGTCGCAGTACAAGAACCTGTTCCACTCCTTTGTCCACCATCGCGGACGCCGCGACGCCAGTACTTTCTGGACCGGCTGCGGGGCCATCCGGCGAAGGGTTTTTCTTGCAACCGGGGGGTTCCCGGAACATTGGACCAGGCCGTCGGTGGAGGACATCGAATTCGGCGCGGCCGTTCGCCGCCTGGGCGGGCGCATCCGGCTGGACCCGGATCTGGAGGTGAAACATCTCAAGCGCTGGAATCTGGCGGGACTGCTGCGAACCGACATCTTCGATCGCGCCATCCCCTGGACCATGTTGATGCTGCGGAACGGCGCCATGCCGAACGATCTTAATCTGCGGATCGATCAGCGCTTCTCGGTGGCATTGATATGCCTGTCGCCCCTGCTCGCCCTGACCTATCCAACGCTCGCGTTCCTGCTTGTTTTACTGACCATTCTGCTGAACCTGCCGCTCTACGGGTTCTTTGCCGCCCGGCACGGCTGGTGGTTTGCCATCCGCGCGCTGCCGTTGCACTTGCTCTACTTTCTGTATAGCGGCCTGGCCATGATGGCGGGTGCGGCGCTCTACATCGTCCAGGCCAAACCCCGGACGGTCCAGCTGGAAATCGGCGTGGGGATGAAACCTGCTCCCGATCCGAACCTCGATGAGCGCCCCGCCGATATTTACCAATGATCTCTGCCAATGAGGGACGCGACCGGCAGGAGTGCCGGTTTCCGTTCCCTGCCTCCCCGCGTGTTAGAACCTGGTTCAGTTAGCCGACTCGGCCGTACCCGCGGGGCTCTCCTGGCTCTGACCCTTGAGGATCTCGTCGATCAGAAAAAGGTCCGTCAGCAGAGCGCGCAGGTGGATGGAAGCATTCAAATTGTCGATCAGTTGGGAACTGATGGCGGGCTGAGCCAGCACCAGTTCCACGGCTACCAGCGAATCCTGCGCGTCGCGAGCCAGCACGGTTTGAAACGCCGCGTAGGGAGCAGCCGGACCCAGCCCCTGCTGTTCAACCGCCGACGCGTAAGCGTCTTCCAGGCCCGTCAGAGCTTGCGCGGCCCGGCTCAGAAAATCGCGGATCCGGCCGTCGCGTCCGCCGCCTTCTCCAGGCAAACCTTGCCCCGCAAAGGCCAGCATGAATTCGTAGCACTCTTCAATGACACCACAACTATCGGCGAGATCGTTCGGCATTACTTCGTTGCGGTCCACCGCGCAGGATCGTGATGCTCCAAATAATACTCGCGGGGGATGGTGCCGAATACCATCGACTTGGTAATGACCAGCTTCTCGGGGCGTAGCGCAAAGTAGATGTGCACCATAATCAGGGCGATCAGCCCCACCCCGGCCAGGCCGTGCAACACGTACATCAGGCCCCAGGTCATGTCGCTGAACAGATACGGATTCCGGGTGAAGAACGGAGTCCGCACGCGCTTCATCATAAACACGCCAGTCACGGTTGCGGCGAGCCCGGCCAGGACGATGATCAGATGGTACATCTTGTTTTCCATCGGATACTTTGCGAACTTGCGCGGTGCGGGGGCCGTTTTGCCCGTGGCCCGCAACCAGCGTCTTTTGCCGTCCTCGATATCGATCTTATCCGGCCAGATGGACCAGAAGTCCATCCAGAAGGATGCGTGGATTATGTGGAACACGATGGCTGCGGTCAGCACCAGCCCCGCGATCCAGTGGTAAGTTACCCAGGGGAACTGATCGCCGACTTTGGGCAGAAACGCAGTTATGAGAAGGGCCAGCATCGCCGCCGCCATCACCCAGTGGAACAGGCGAGCAGCCAGGCTGTGGCGGGCAACTTTTTCTGGAACATTCGCCGCCACGTCGGCCACGAATTCCACGTGCGCTTCCTTCCTGGCGATGAATGCCACCCAGATGGAATGGCAAATCAGGAACGCCAGACCGGCGATGGCTGAAACCCAGATCAGGTAAAACGCGATATGAATGGGAACCGATTGCCCCCACGGATTGGTCGCGAACTGGACTATGCCCACTTGACCTCCTCCACTCCGCCGATGGCCCGCTTCACCAGATTGCGCATAAGAGGAACTTTGTAGCCGTTATAGCGCAGAGGCTCGGCGCCCGCGATGGCGATTTTGCCGCCCATCTCGCCGGTGGCGGCGTTGGGTGGTTTGCCGCGAACCGCGTCCTCTACCGCCGTGAGCCTGAGCGGATGGGCAGCGGCGGCATTCACCACGATGCGGATGCGCTCGATGTTGCCGCCCGTCACCACCATCGCGGAGGCGACGTTCATCATCGGGAAATCCCAGACCTGGCGGTCGCGAACTTTCTCGAAATAGAACTGCGCTCCGGCCCAGGTGGCGGGGATGCGAATAGCCGTCAGCAGGTCGCCCGGCCGCAGCACCGTCATGCGCGTGATGTCGATGGAAGGTCCGATGAAGTAATCTTCCGCGTTCACCACCCGCTCGCCCTTGGAATTGCGGATGACCATCTGGGCTTCCAGCGCAATCAGCGCGGGCGCGCTGTCGGACGGGTTCACGGCAACGCAGCGGTCGGCGTGCAGAATGGCGTGCTCGCGATTGATGGCCGTGGGCGTATCGGCAAAGCAGATGTTGCCGCCGGCCCGATAGCACTTCCATCCGCCGCGATAATACCAGCAGCGGGCGTCCTGGCTGACGTTGCCGCCGATGGTGCCCTGGTTGCGAATTTGCGGAGAGGCCGCGGCCTCCGCGCCGGTAGAGAGGATGCTGAACTTTTCCCGGACCACGGGATGGCGCACCACTTCGGTAAGAGTGGTCATGGCGCCGATCTCCAGACCTCCGTTCATCTCGCGCACGCCGCGCAGCTCGGAGACCTGGCTCAGATCGATCACCACTTTGGGGCGCTTGATGCGGTCCTTCAGCCAGTCGAAGGTGTCCAGACCGCCGGCCATGACCCAGGCGTCTTCGCCGTGCTGGTTGAGCAGGCGCAATGTGTCGTCAACCGTAACCGGCTGATAGAGCTCGAAGGCCGGCATGATATCGCGTATGATCGCCATATTCCGCTCTCCTTTTTATATGTGGGCCGTGAGGCCCTCTTCCATCGGCCGGCCCGCTTCCAGCGAGGCCAGAATAGTATCCGCCATCACAGGAGCGCGGCGGAACACATCGTCTCCCAGCGCATCTGAAAGCGCATTCAAAATCGCCATGCAACCCGCGCCCACCGGCGGCTCGCCAATGCCGCGCGCTCCCACCGGCGTCTCCGGATCGGGAATACCCACCGCCTGCCACTCCATATTTTCCGGCGCGTCCAGGATGGTTGGCGGCCTGGTGTGGTGGAACCGTTTGGCCACCGGAAGGCCGTAGTGCTGGTCGTAAACCCACTTCTGGCCGATCGCGTGGCCGATGCCGAGCATCGACCGTCCCAGCACTTGTCCGCCTAAAGCGCGCGGGTGGATCACGGTGCCCACGTCGGCCACCGCCAGATAGTCCAGAATCCGGTATTTGCCGGTCTCCAGGTCTACTTCCACTTCCGCGAAGCCCGCCACATAGGAATGCGTCTGGCCGTCGCGCGGCATGGTATCGCGGGCCACGGCCAGCAATCCCTGGCCGGCCAGCGCCTGCGCTGAATTCGCGGTGAATTTATTGATCCCCTTGGGCAGCTCGTGCCCATCGTAGATGCCGCCCAGTTCGATGGCCCGCTTGGCCGCCTGCGCCAGGGTCATGCTCGCTCCGCCGCCCTTGTGGTAGACGCGTTCGCCGCCCACCTCGTAATCTTCCGGTTTGCCGCCATGATCTTTAGCCGCGATCTGCTGCAGCTTGTCTTTGGCATCCAATGCCGTGATGTACGCCGCGCGCGTCATGGCGTGCGTGGTCTGGCTGCCTCCCGATGGACAGGTCCAGGGCAGGTTGCGCCCGGTATGGCCCCAGGTAATATCGCATTTGTCCCAAGGCACGCCCAGCATCTCCGCCACTACGCGATGGCAATCGCTCACCGACTCCGTGCCCAGATTGCCGATGCCGGACTGGACGTAGATTCTCCCGTCCGGTTTGATGACGAACAGCCCGTCGAATCCTATCGACCCGCCGACGAAGCAGCTGGTGGCCACTCCGATGCCGCGCGCCTTGGTGCCGCTGCGTTTCGGCAGCGCTTTGCGCTCGTCCCAACGGAACGCCTGGTGTCCGATGTCGAGTGCTTCCTTGATAAACGCGCTGGTGACGTAGAGCCGCTTGCCGTTTGGCAGCGGCGGGCCGGTGGGCGCTTTGCCCTCCGGCATATTGATCCGGTGAATCGCCACCTGATCGATACCCAGCTTCCTCGACGCCTTGGAAATGATGGGCTCCATCAGTACGATCCCTTGGAATCCGCCGGGCTGGCTTTGGGAAACGCGCGGTGGAGTGTTGGTCAGTACCGAAATCCCCTGCCAGCGCATGGCCGGAGGCTGGTACATCAGCGAGACCATGCGCCCCGCCGCGTTGGCGTCGCCCTGCGGATCGTAGGGGCCGCTGTCGCAAATGACAAACATGTCGATCGCCGTGATGCGGCCGTCCTTGTCGAATCCCACCTTGACGCGGCCGTGAAGACTGGGGCGCGCACGGCCGATGTAATGCTCTTCCTCGCGGCTGATGCGCATCATCACCGGAGCGCCCGTCTTCTTGGACAGGATGGCGGGAATGATGGACGTTATGGAGCTCGTAATTTTGCTGCCGAAACCGCCGCCGGTGTACTCGCTGATCACCACCACGTCGCTCGGATCGATGTGCAGCCAGCGCGCCAATGCCGGGACGGTCTGCGAAACGCTCTGCGTCGAGCAGTGGACGTAGACCTTGCCGTTTTGCCAATAGGCCATCGCCGTCCGGGTTTCCAGCGTCTGGTGGCTGGTGTTGGGCGTCACAAAAGTTTCGTCCAGAACCAGGTGGGCGTTCTTAAGCCCCGCCTCCCAATCGCCAAACGACCAATGCTCGGTGGCCTTGCCCATGGGGAGTTGGCCGTCCTTGGCTTGCGCGAAATCCTCGGCCGTCCACTTGATTTCTTGCACCACCGGCGCAGGCGGAGGCGGTGGTGGCTGCCCGTGAACCGGAGGCGGCGGGTCTGGCCGCACCCAGACGTTGCCTTCCACTCTGGCGTTGGACCCGCCTGGACGCAGCGTCACCAGGGGATCCACCACGTGCGGCAAACGCTCGAAATCGATGCGAATTCTTTCGATGGCCTCCGCGCACGTGTACTCGTCCACGGCGCAGACCGCCAGAATCGGGTCGCCCTGGAAAACCGGATCGTTGGTCAGGCCGCGATCGCCCAGTTTGTTGGCCGGGATCACCTGGCCCTGATCCGTCATCGCGTCGGCAGGCGCCGGAAGATCGTCCACCGTGAGGATGGCCTTTACGCCGGGCATGGCCAGCGCTTCCGATGTATCGATGCTCCGGATGTGAGCGTGCGGCATCGGGCTGAGCAGGAGCTTGGCGAACAGCATGCCCTCCGCGCGATAGTCTTCGGCGTACTTGGACCGTCCGGTGACTTTCGCGATCAGGTCCGGCGTGATGTAGTTCTGCCCGATCAGTTTATGCGGGTTCTTTTCGGAAGACTTCAGTGCGGGAGGAGGAGTTATCGTTTTCGCAGGCATGTTAGCTCACCTTTCTCAGATTCTCCGCGCCCTGCATCAGCGCGGTGAGGATCTTGTCGTAATCCTGGCACCGGCACAGGTTGCCGGAAACGCCGTGGGCCAGCTCGTGGCGCGTCGGATTCGGGTTCACTTTCAGGAAGCCGACCGTCGCCATGATGAAGCCGGACATGCAGAACGCGCACTGGAAGCCCTGTTCATCGACTACGCCTTGTTGAACGGGATGCAGCTTACCGTCGGCGCTGGCCAGTCCCTCGATGGTGGTGATCTGCTTGCCCCGCGCGGTGTGCGTCAAAATCGAGCAGGAGTAATGGGGAACGTCGTCGATCAGCACGGTGCAGGCGCCGCACTCGGACCGGTCGCACCCCAGTTTGGTGCCCGTCAGCCCCAGCTTGTAGCGCAGCGTGGTGGCAAGCGTTTCCTGCTTCATCACGTCCACGCGCCGCTGCTGCCCGTTCACGGTCAGGGTCACCAGCCGCTCCACCGCTCCAGCGGCCGGCTGATCGGCCCGCACCACCGAACTGCGGAACAGGTAGGCGCCGGAGGACACCGCGCCCGCCGCGATAACACCCTTGATCAATTCTCTTCGGGAGACCCCACGTGGTGTCTCTTCTACGCGACTCTTGTCTGGCATACAAGTCACCTCAATTATTGGCCTTACAGCGCTCTGGATTTTTGAAGGCCGAAAAAGATTATACACCCGCCGCGCTGTCAAGTGGCGGTTATCCGGGTTACTGTACCTCACCCACCACGGCTTCCTCCACCGCGATGGACCAATCCAGGCCGTCCGAGTCGATCACAAGATGATACAGCCGGGGATCCTCGGTCACATACGCCACGCCACGTCCGTCACCCTGGTGTTCCACGGCTTCCTGCAGTGGGCGCCCGCTGATCGCGCTGTGTACCTCCACGCTGAATGTACCGGCGCCGGGGGACGCCGCACCCTTGGTCTCCCATTTTATTCGCCACTGCGTGCTGCCGATATCGAAGGAGTCCGTCTGCGTGTCCCCCCGGCCGGACCACTTGCCGATAGGCCGCCAGCCGATCTGACTGTGATGGGATTCCGCGCGCCGCGTCGACCGGCATCCCCCGGCCGCACCAGCCGCAAAAAGTAAGAAGGATACAAGAACGATGTTGTGCCACGTTGCGCTGAACCGCGTGCCCGTCACTCCGTTAGTGTAAGGGTTCGCAACATCCGGCGTGCCACGCCCCAGCCCGCGCCTAATGAACTAACTTTTCAAGATGCCAGCCATTCTCGGCTGACCGGAACAGAAAAGAGGCCGGGCTGTCTTCCCGGAATTTGCCTTTGTTCACAGCCATGATGGGCAATGGATCCGGAAAACAGGCGTGCGGAATCTTTACACCGGCCTTGGCGGTAACCAGCTTTGTGCCACTTTCCTCACCGTCTCGAATGGCCGGCGCGTCATCTATCATTTGAAGCTGGAATGCACCCCGCACTTGCGCGTAAGGCTGGTGATAGCTGTTCGGTTCGATCACCACGTCGTCGCTGAACCCCAGGCTCTTCGCCTGCGGACTCAAACGGGCAGTGGAGCGATCCTGTGAAACCTGGACGGGAGCGTCCCACAGCTCCGCCTGCGTTCCGCAATCCAAGGCTTTCTGGGAGAGCGTCACCTGCTCGCTATCCAGGGAAAATGGCTTGGTCTCCAGGATCGTCTTAGCCGAATCTCCATCGAAGTCTTTGTTGTTGCCGCATCCGGCGAAAGCGATCAGAACAGCAGCTATCGGCGCCCAACGGAGGCTCATCACTATTACCTTACCTCACCGCTCGGTAACTCGACAGCCCGTCTCATTTCCATCAGTCGCCCTATTCGCTCTCGCTTCCCCCCACCTTCAGCACGGCCAGGAACGCCTCTTGCGGAATCTCCACCCGTCCCACGCGTTTCATCCGCTTCTTACCCTCTTTCTGCTTCTCCAGCAGCTTGCGCTTGCGCGAGATATCGCCGCCGTAGCATTTGGCCAGAACGTTCTTGCCCATCGCCTTGATGGTCTCGCGCGCAATCACCTTGTTCCCGATCGCGGCCTGCAGCGCCACCTCGAACATCTGCCTCGGAATCAGCTTCCGCAACCGCTCGATCAGGAGTTTGCCGCGCTCATAGGCGAACTCCTTGTGGACGATCATCGACAGCGCATCCACAGGTTCGCCCGCCACCAGCACGTCCAGCTTCACCATCGGCGAAACGCGGTAGCCGGCGAGATGATAGTCGAGTGACGCATACCCTCGCGATGCCGACTTCAGGCGATCATAGAAATCCAGCACGATTTCGTTCAGAGGCAGTTCATAGAGCAGCAGCACTCGGCCGGTGCCAATGTACTCGAACTTCTTCTGCGTCCCGCGTTTTTCTTCCAGCAGCTTCAGAATCTCGCCGACGTACTCCTCGCGCGTGATCACCGTGGCATCGATAATGGGTTCCTCAATCTGCTTGATGGCGGAAGGGTCGGGAAACTTGCTTGGATTATAAACTTCAATCAGATCCCCATTCAGCGCGGTCACCTTATAGCGCACACCGGGCGCCGTTGTGATCAGATCGATTTGGAATTCGCGCTCCAGCCGTTCCTGAATGATTTCCAGATGCAGCAGGCCCAGAAAGCCGCAGCGAAATCCAAATCCCAGCGCCACCGAGCTCTCCGGCTCAAAGTTGAACGCGCTGTCGTTCAGCCGCAGCTTTTCGAGCGCCTCCCTCAGCCGGCCATGCTCGTGGGATTCCACCGGATACAGTCCCGCGAAAACCATCGGCTTGATTTCCTGGAAGCCGGGCAGAGCCTCCGCCGCCGGATTTTCAACGCTGGTCACCGTGTCGCCGATCTGCGCGTCTGAGACCGTCTTGATGTTCGCGAACAGAAACCCGGCTTCACCGGCCGAGAGCTCCTCGCACGGCACCGGCTTGGGCGATTGGTAGCCCAGCCCGTCCACTTCGCAAATCGCGCCGGTGGCCCACAGCTTGATCTTCTGTCCCACCCGCAGCGTGCCGTCCACCACGCGCACCAGGATAATCACACCGCGGTACGGATCGAACCACGAGTCGAAAATCAGCGCCCGCAACGGCGCATCGGGCGAGCCCGTCGGCGCGGGCACCAGGCGCACCACCGCTTCCAGCACCTCTTTGATCCCCACGCCCTGTTTCGCGCTCACCAGGATCGCGTCCTGGGCCGGCAATCCAATCAATTGCTCGATTTGTTCCCGAATTTTCTCCGGCTCCGCCGACGGCAGATCGATTTTGTTGATCACCGGAATAATTTCGAGATTGTGATTCAGCGCCAGGTACGTATTAGCCAGCGTCTGCGCCTCCACGCCCTGCGACGCATCCACCACCAGCAGCGCGCCCTCGCAGGCCTGCAGGCTGCGCGAAACTTCGTAAGTGAAATCCACGTGGCCCGGCGTGTCGATCAGGTTGAGCTGATACATCTGCCCGTCATCGGCTTTGTAATTCAAGCGCACCGCGTGGGCCTTGATGGTGATGCCGCGCTCCCGCTCCAGATCCATGGTGTCCAGCACTTGCTCCATCATTTCGCGCTGCGCCAGCGCGCCGGTGGCTTCCAGCAGCCGGTCGGCCAGCGTCGACTTGCCGTGGTCGATGTGCGCGATGATAGAGAAGTTGCGGATGAAAGCGGGATCCATGCGGTAGAATGAGGCTGAAACTCAAGTATCCCATAATGCCCTCGGCGATCGAATAAAAGTGACCGAAGGAAAACCGATTCAGCCGCATCTCAACGCCGCGGACTTCAAATTTGCGGTCGTGTGCGCGCGCTTCAACAACGTCATCACGGACCGCTTGCTGGAGGGCGCCTTGGATGCTCTGAAGCGCTCGGGCGCGCTCGACATTGAGATCGTGAAGGTTCCAGGCGCCTGGGAACTGCCCATGGCGGCGAAGTCCATCGCGAAAAGCCAGACCGGAGCTCTTGACAAAGCGCCCGATGCCATCATCGCGCTCGGCGCCGTGATTCGCGGAGACACCCCGCATTTCGATTTTGTCGCCGGGCAGGCTGCTAGCGGTCTGATGGCCGTGCAACTCGAAACCGGCATCCCGGTGGCGTTCGGAGTTCTGACCACCAACACCGTCGAACAGGCTAGCGATCGCGCGGGTGGAAAGAGCGGCAATAAAGGTTATGACGCGGCGATCACAGCGATCGAGATGGCCGAGCTGCTCCGCCGGCTGCGAAAATAGTACAAAATGGCGGCCCGTCACCGATCACGCCAGCGCGCCCTGCAGGTTCTCTATCAATGGGACATGACCAAGCGCCCGGTGGAAGAGGCGATTCGCGCTTTCTACGACACCCTCGACGCGGACAAGGTGGCGGAAGAACCCATGGAAGAACGGGACGATGACGAACCTCCCACCTGGGGGCGCGACGAGTTCATGGAAGAGCTGGCCCGCGGCGCATCGGAAATGGCGCCCGATATCGACCACCGCATCGCCGGGAAATCGGCGCACTGGAAGCTGGAGCGCATGCCCGTCGTGGATCGCAATATTCTTCGCCTCGGCATCTACGAGATGAGCCGCCAGGATACGCCGGCCGCGGTGGTAATCGATGAAGCGCTGGAGTTGGCCCGCCGGTTTTCGGGGGAAGACTCGGTGGCCTTCATCAACGGCGTATTGGACGCGGTTCACAAGGAAATGAACATCCCGCGCGCATGAAGATCCTGATGGTGGCTTCCGAAGCCGCACCCTTCGCAAAAACAGGTGGACTGGCCGATGTTTTAGGCGGGCTGCCCCCGGCGCTCGCCGAACGCGGCGAACAAGTGGCCGTGGTGCTCCCGGCGTACCGCGAAAATCGCTATCCCAACCCCACGCGCGAGGCCTATCGCAATCTGTGGATTCCCATCGGCCCCGGTTATATGGTGGACATCCAGCAGAGCGCCCATCGCGGAGCCACCTACTATTTCGTCCAATGTCCCGCACTTTACGATCGCGACGGCATCTACGGCGCCGTGGCCGTCGATTTCCCCGATAACCACCTGCGCTTCGCCGTTTTGTCGATGGCCGCTATCGGAGTGGCGCGCCACCTTTTCCGCGCCGACATCCTGCACTCGCATGACTGGCACGCGGCGCTCACTCCCGTCTACATCCGCGAACATTTTCGCGGCGACCCGACTTTCCTGGGCCTGAAAACTCTGCTGACCATTCACAATCTGGGCTATCAGGGCCTTTTCGCTCCCGAAATTCTTCCGCAAATCGCGCTGGACTTAAGGCTCATGAACCCCGATCAACTGGAATTCTTCGGCCGCGTCAATTTCCTCAAGGCCGGTATCGCGTGGAGCGACGCCGTCAGCACCGTCAGCAAGGGCTACGCGCGCGAGATTCAAACACCGGAGTACGGATTTGGTTTGGACGGATTCCTGCGCCGGCACGGCCCCATTGCCGGCATCGTCAACGGCGTCGATTACAACGAGTGGAATCCCGGGAGCGACCCGGCCCTGGTGCGGAACTACTCGGCCGGCGATCTCGCCGGAAAGCGCGCGTGCAAGCAGGCGCTCCTGGCTGAATATGGATTGCCCCAGGACAATCTGGACCGGCCTTTGCTCGCCATCATTTCGCGCTTCGCCGCTCAAAAGGGCTTCGATATTCTGGCGGACGCCGCACCCGGCCTGATGCAGGAAGACTTGAATCTTGTCGTTCTGGGATCGGGCGATCTCCCCTACGAGTCCATGTTCCGCAGGCTGGCCGCGACGTATCCCAAAAAGGTGGGATTGAAAGTCGGCTACGACACGGGCTTGTCGCACAGAATCGAAGCTGGCGCCGATATGTTCCTCATGCCCAGCCGTTATGAGCCCTGCGGCCTGAGTCAGATTTACAGCCTCAAATACGGTACCGTCCCGGTGGTGCGCGCTACCGGCGGCCTGGATGATACCATTGAGGATGGTACCGGATTCAAGTTTCGCAACTATTCGGGCGATGCGCTATTAGACACCGTGCGCCTGGCTTTGAAGGCGTATCGGGATCTGAATCAATGGGTTCAGCGGATGCGGCGGGGGATGGAAAAAGATTTCTCCTGGCACGCTTCGGCCGGCGAGTATGTGGAACTGTACCGGCGGCTGGTGGCGGGTTGAATCCTTTTAACCGGTTACTACATCAATTGTGAGGGGAGTTAGTAAAAGAATATGGCTGGTGCGAATACACTGACATTTACCGATGCGGGCTGGGATAAGGAAGTTCTGAACTCCGACGCCCCGGTTCTTGTGGACTTTTGGGCGGAGTGGTGCGGGCCGTGCCGCATGATGACGCCGACCATCGACGCCATCGCGGAGGCTTATGCCGGCCGCGTGAAAGTCGGCAAGCTTAACGTGGACGAGAACGGCGCCACCAGCATGCGCTACAACGTGCGCGGCATTCCCACGTTGCTGCTGTTCAAGGGCGGCCAGGTGGTGGAACAGAAGGTTGGAGCAGTCGGCAAAACCGACGTCCAGAAAATGCTCGACGCCCACGTCGCCGCGCCCCAAAGCGCCTAAGCCCTAGGCCGGCGTTGTGAGCGCCCCTTCCGACGCCGACCCCACTAAAGCCACGTATTTGGCGAAAACGCCCGTCCGGTAACGCGGCTCGGGCTTTTTCCATTTCGCTAGGCGCTCTCGCACCACCTGCTCGGGCACTTCCAGGTTGATGGTCCGGTTTGCGATATCGATATGGATCGTGTCGCCTTCCTCCACCGCTGCGATCGGCCCGCCCACTGCCGCTTCGGGCGCGACGTGGCCCACGCAAAATCCCCGCGTTGCTCCGCTGAAACGGCCATCGGTGAGAAGTGCGACGCTATCGGAAAGCCCCGCGCCGACGATGGCGCTGGTTACTCCCAACATCTCGCGCATTCCCGGCCCTCCGCGCGGGCCTTCATAACGGATCACGACGATATCGCCAGGGCGAATCTTTCCGCCGGTAGCCGCCGCCATCGCTGTTTCCTCGGTTTCGAACACCCGTGCCGGGCCGCGCTGCTCGCTGCGCTCGATGCCGGTCACTTTGATCACGCAGCCATCCGGCGCCAGCGACCCGCGCAGGATCACCAACCCTCCGCTCTTCTTGATCGGCTTGTTCAGCGGATGGATCACCTCTTGCCCCGGCGTCTCTTTCGCTTCCGCCGCTTCCGCTGCCAGCGTTCGTCCCGTCACCGTCATGGCCGATCCGTCCGCGTACCCGCCTTGAACCAGGCGTTGCGCGATCACCGCAATTCCGCCCGCTTTATCCACGTCCACCGCCACGAACTTGCCCGCCGGCTTCAGATCCACCAACAGCGGTGTGCGCTCGCTGATGGTCTGGAAGTCGTCGATGCCGAGCTCGACTCCGGCTTCGCGCGCTATCGCCAGCAGATGCAGAACCGCGTTCGTTGACCCGCCCGTTGTGGCCACCGACGCGATAGCATTGTCGATCGCCTTGCGCGTGACGATATCGCGCGGCTTCAGATTATTCTTCACCAGATCCAGCACCAGTCGGCCGCAGCGCGCCGCCACGCCGTGCTTGCGCGCATCCACCTGTGGAACCGCCGCCGTGCCCAGCGGTGAGAGGCCGATCAACTCCATAACCGTCGCCATGGTGTTCGCCGTGAACTGGCCGCCGCAAGCGCCCGCACCTGGGCACGCGGAATTTTCGATCGCCAGGAATTCCTCGTCCGACATTTTTCCCGCCGAATTCGCTCCCACCGCTTCATAAACGTCCTGAATCGTCAGATCGCGCCCGTTATGACGCCCCGGCAGAATCGACCCGCCGTACAAAATCAGCCCCGGCGTGTTCAACCGCAACAGCGCCATCGCGGCGCCCGGAATGGTCTTATCGCATGCCACCAGCGCTACAATGCCGTCGAACATGTGCCCGCGCGCCACCAGCTCCATCGAGTCCGCAATCAGATCGCGGCTCACCAGCGACGCCTTCATCCCTTCGGTCCCCATGGTGATGCCGTCGCTGATCGCGATGGTGTTGTACTCCATCGGCGTGCCGCCCGCTTGGCGGATGCCTTCCGCGACATCCACCGCCAGCTCGCGCAGTTTGAAATTGCACGGCATGGTGCCGATCCAGGTGTTCGCGATCCCGATCAGCGGCTTCTTCATGTCCTCATCGGTGAGGCCAATGGCTTTCAGGAACGCGCGTGCCGGGGCGCGATCCTTGCCCTGTGTGATGGTGTAACTGTTCAGCTTCATGGCGAACTTACAGTGTAACCGGCCCGCTTCTCTCACGGAACAATCACGTCGAAATATTCAACCTGAATGCTTTTCAAGATCGCGCGGATCTTCGGAAAGTAGATCTTCCCGTAAAGCGAGGTTTGATGCACATCGAATGCCGCTTCATTGCGGTATTGCTCTTCGACAATATAAGCGCGCGGATTGGTCCGCGATTTGAGCAGCGAATAGTACAAGCAATCCGGCTCGCCATCGCGTATCGCCGCGCGAAGTTCCGCGAAGAGCGCTTCAAACTCCTGCTCGTGTCCTTCCTTGACCAGGATGGTCTTCAGCCCGCCTATCTGCATTCACTTTCCTTTCTACATATGATGGACTCGTGAGGGCAATCGAAATCAAGCGCTTGGCCCGCGACTGCGGCTTCGAACTTGCCGGTATCGCCTCTGCCGAACCTTTGCCCAACGACAGCCGCCGCTATCTCGATTGGATCGGGCGCGGAATGGCCGGCGCCATGGGCTATCTCACCGATCACCGCGCGCAAGTTCGCACCGATCCCAAGCTGCTGCTCCCGAGCGCTCGCTCCATCATCTGCGTCGGCAAGCTCTACAACGGCCCCGAGCCCCGATCCACCCAAGTCGAGGACGCCGACTGTGGCTGGATTTCGCGCTATGCCTGGGGCGACGATTATCACGATGTCCTTCGCCAGGGATTGCAACATCTGGCCGCCCAGCTCGGCCCCGGGCACGAATACAAAATCTGCGTGGACACCGCGCCCTTGCTCGAGCGCTCCTACGCGCGCCAGGCCGGCCTGGGCTGGATCGGCAAGAATACTTGTCTGATCAATCAGGAGATCGGCTCGTGGGTCTTTCTCGGCGAGATACTCACTTCGCTCGAGGTGGAACCGGATTCTCCGCCGCCCGATCGCTGCGGAACCTGCAGGCGCTGCATCGATGCTTGTCCCACCCAGGCCATCGCCCCGCTCGGTTATGAAATCGACGCCCGGCGCTGCATTCCCTACTTCACCATCGAACTGCATGGCGCCCCGCCCCAGGAGATGCGGGCCCGCATCGGCCAGCACATCTTCGGCTGCGATATTTGCCAGGACGTTTGCCCGTGGAATTCGCACGCTCCGGTAGCCGAAGAGCCTGCCTTCGAACCTCGCCATTTTGCTCCGCCGCTCGACGAACTGGCCGCACTGACGGAAGACCAGTTCCAATCGCGCTTTCGCGGCAGCCCCATCCGGCGCGCCAAATACGCGGGCTTTCTGCGCAACGTCGCCATCGCGATGGGCAACAGCGGCCTCGAAAAATTCCGCCGGCCTTTGGAGCGCCTCGCGGATTTCCCCGACAACCTCGTTTCCGATCAAGCCCGCTGGGCGCTCCAGCAACTGGGGATTGAACGCACAACGGACACCGTCGTATGGTAGGGATGTCTTGGACAAATATATCGTCGTATTAGCCGGCGCCGGCCTCGGCGGACTGGCCCGCTATCTGGCCGGTACCTGGATCATGGAAAAATACGCCGGCCGTTTTCCGCTCGGCACGTTCGTCATCAACGTCACCGGCTCTTTCCTGATCGGCGTCTTGATGACGCTGTTCACCGAGCGCTGGCAGCCCCACCACAATTGGCGCCTTTTTCTCGTGGTAGGCGTGCTGGGCGGATACACCACGTTCTCCAGCTTCGAATACGAAGCCTATCAAGCGGTCCGCGACGGTGCGCGCTGGATGGGCTTGCTCTACGTTACGGGCAGCGTCGTCCTCGGTTATTTCGGCGTTTGGCTGGGCGCGGCGTTGTCGGCGCGCCGTTAACGCCTCCGGCGCGGCCATCGCCCCCTCAGTGACACCTGGTGCATTATCATGCCGGTGCATTATCATGAAAGACAAATGTCGGTTGAAGAAGAGCTACAAGAGGGGATCGAGAAGGCCAAGGAGCCTTTCGACAAGAAGGTCGCGGCCACCATGGCGATCCTCGCCGCATTTCTAGCGGTCATCTCAGTAGCGGGACAGATCATGATCTCTGAAGAACTGAAAGACCAGCAGCGGGCTTCCGATCAGTGGTCTTATTACCAGGCCAAATCCATTCGCCGGTATCAATCCGAGGTCGCGCGCGACCTCTTCGCCGGGTTGAAGCTGAACGATCAGAGCTTGCAGTACCAAAAGAATGCCGAGAAGTACAGGAACGACGACGAAGACATTCAGAAAGAAGCGCAGGGGCTGGAGCAGGAGAGTCATCTACGGGGCCGTCAGGCGCTCGGGTTCCACTTTGGCGAAGTGTTTCTCGAGTTTTCGATCGTCCTGGCGTCCTTAGCCATCCTTTCGAAGCGTGCATCGCTGTGGTACGCATCGATCCTGAGCGGAGCCATCGGCGTCGCCGTCGCTGCAACCATCTTCGGCTTCCCCTCCATTGTCGAGAGGTTCCAGCAGTAAGACCGAAGCCTCAGCGGTAAAATGGAGTTGAATGGTTGAAAATATCACTCCGGGCGTTTCCGCCCGCCACGCCCGCGTTGTGCTCTTTGATTTTGATGGCACCCTGTCAGTGATCCGTTCGGGCTGGATGAATGTGATGGTTCCCATGATGGTGGAAATCCTGGCGGATCTCAAGACCGGCGAATCCGAAGAGCAATTGAAGACCTTGGTCGAAGAGTTCGTCTGGCGGCTCACCGGCAAGGAAACCATCTATCAGATGATTGCCTTTGCGGAAGCCGTGGAAGCGCGCGGCGGCACTGCGCTCCCTCCCCTGGCCTACAAGAAAATGTATCTGGATCTGCTGTGGCAAAAAATCGAAAAGCGCGTCGAGGGTTTGCGCAAAGGCCAAACGGATCCCGAGCAGTTTCTCGTTCCAGGTTCGCGCGCCCTGCTGGAACGTTTGCGGGACAAGGGATTGAAAATGTATCTGGCCAGCGGTACCGACGAAATTTATATGCAGGAGGAAGCGCGTTTGCTCGGCGTCACCGGGTATTTCGACGGCGGTGTCTATGGAGCGCAGGAAGACTATAAGAGCTTTTCAAAAGCCATCCTCATTCAGCGCATTCTTTCCACCTCCGAGTTTCAAGGGCATCAATTCCTCGGTTTTGGCGACGGCTATGTGGAAATTGAAGAGGTGAAAAACGTGGGTGGCGTGGCCGTCGGTGTCGCCAGCGAAGAACCGGCCTGCAACCGCGTGGATGAATGGAAACGCCGCCGGCTGATCGGCGTCGGTGCGGATTACATCGTTCCCAATTATCTCTGCGGCGAAGAGCTTTTCTCGTCGCTGTTTCCCGCTTGAGCACGCTTGCCATCGACATCGGGGGCACGAAGTTTAGCCTGGCCGTCTTTGAAGGCGGGCGAATGGTCGATCGCGAATCGCACCCCACTGACGAATCCATACTCCATCGCATCGCCGTCATTATCGGCAACTGGAAGCCAATCTACCGTTTCGATCGCTGCGGAATCGGCTTCGGCGGGCCGGTGGATTTCGAACGGCAACGCGTGGTGCTATCCACCCACGTGCCGGGCTGGAACGATTTCGACCTTCCCGGACACCTGACCAAGCTGCTCGGTTTTGTTCCAATCATGGATAACGATGCGAACGCCGGTGCCGTCGGCGAAGCGTTGTACGGCGCCGGGCGCGGGCCCAGGCCGCTGTTCTACATGACCATTTCAACCGGAATCGGCGGAGGCATTGTCACCCATGACGATGCGGTCTACCGGGGCGCGGATTCGTACGCGGGCGAGATCGGGCATCTGACCATCCGGCCAGACGGTCCCGAGTGCCTGTGCGGATCGCACGGTTGTCTGGAACGGATGTGCTGCGGATTGTGGCTGCAGCGCGATTACGGCCGTCCGGCCAGTGAGTTGTTGCGCGATCCTGCCTTTGTGGAGCGCTATGTGGTGGACCTCGCGTTGGGGTTGAAGGCCGCGATAATGCTGTTGAACCCGGCGCGCATCGTGATCGGCGGCGGCATCGGCCAGTCGGGCGATCGCTTGTTCGTCCCTCTGCGCCGGGAATTATCGCGCCAGATCACCACGTGGTCTCGCGCACGCATTGACGTGGTCCCCGCCGCGCTCGGCGACGATAGCGTGCTGTATGGCGCCATGGCGCTAGCCAAATGATTCTTCCTCCGTTCTATCCGATTCTGGACGGCGACCTGCTCTCTCCTGTGCCCGCCGCCGAGGCGTTGCTCGAAGCGGGCGCGAAAATTCTCCAGTTTCGCCATAAGAGCTTTTTTTCGCGAAAGGCCTTTGAAGAAGCAGCCCGGATTTCGGAACTATGCCGGAGCGCCGGAGCGCTGTTCGTCGTAAACGATCGCGCCGACATCGCTATGCTAGTGAACGCCGGTGTACACCTGGGCCAGGACGATCTCGCGCCCTCCGATGCCCGGCGAATCATGCCCGCCGGAAGCATTATCGGATTCTCGACGCACAACGAGCAACAATTGCGCGCCGCCGATGCGGAGCCCGTCGATTATCTCGCGATCGGCCCCATTTTCGCGACGGCGTCCAAGCACAATCCCGATCCAGTCGTCGGATTAGATCGATTGCGGGCCTGGCGCCCACTCACGCGGAAGCCGCTAGTCGCAATCGGCGGCATCACCCGCGAACTGGCGCCCAAAGTTTTCGAAGCGGGAGCCGATTCGGTGGCGATCATCGGTGACTTGTTGCCGGACGTGCGCGCCCGTGCCGCGGAATGGATCGCAATTAGCGCTCGTGCTGGTGCTCGTGATGCTGCGAAGTAAGGATGGTGCAGGGCGCATCCGACAGCGCGCACTTGCTGTGCTCGAACTGAATAGTAGTGTGATTGATTTCGTATTTCGAGAGCACGTCGTTGAGGCGTTGCAAGATGGCGTTGCTTTCTGAAGGCGGCATGTCTTCGATCAGCACATGGCAACTCAAGGCGTGCGCGCTGGAGCCCAGGCTCCAGATATGAAGATCGTGAACGTCGACCACGCCGTCGATCTTTCGCAGCGCGCCCGTAACCTGGTTCAGTTCGATGCCTCGCGGCAGACCCTCCAGCAGCACGTTCAACGATTCTTGAATAATGTCCCAGGCGGTCCAGACGATGAGTATGCCGATCAGGACCGACAACGCCGGATCGATTACATCGAGGCCGGTAAAGTGAATCGCGATCGCGCCCGCGATAATTCCAGCCGAACTGACAGCGTCGCCCAGCATGTGTACGAACGCGGCGCGAATATTGAGATCGCGATCTTTATCGCGGTGCAACCCCCACATGATGCCGCCGTTGAGCGCCAGGGCGGCCACCGCCACCCAGAACATGGTCCACTCTGCAATGTGCCGGGGATGTACAAAGCGCTGCCAGGCTTCATAGAAGATGAAAACGGAGATCGCCACCAGCGTGAGCGCATTCACGAAAGCCGTCAGAACGCCGGCGCGATGATAGCCGAAGGTCTTGACGCTGTCGGCCGGCTTGGATTGCATGTATACGCCGATGGTGGCCAGCACCAATGCGAGAGCATCGGTGAAATTGTGGCCGGCATCGGAAACCAGCGCCAAGCTTCCGGATCGAAAACCGGCGACCGCTTCGACGACGACGAACAAAATGGTGGCGAGAAACGACCATTTCAGAATGGTTGCCGTTCCGTGATGGTGGCCGTGGTGGTGCAATTGATCCCTGTGCTTCTATTTTACCTCTCAAAATCTGGTGACTTCAGTGAAGTTGAAGCTGCGGACCTTCATGGCCGGAACCACCATGTCGAAGGCCTCTTCGCCGGAGGTGCGGACGGAAGGAGAGAGCGCTTCCACGTTATTCAGCATTTCGATGATGCCTTGATTGAAGCGAAAGTTACGCAGGCCTCGGGTAACGCGGCCGTTTTCGATCAGGAACGTGCCATCGCGCGTCATGCCTGTCATGATTTTCTCGTAAGGATCCACTTCGCGGATATACCAAAGCCGCGTAACCAAAACACCACGATCGGTGGACGCGATCATTTCATCGAGCGATGTCGATCCGCCCGCGATCACGATGTTGAGCGGCGCTTCGCCCACTTCATTGGGCAACGGAAAGCCGTGCCCCGTGGGCTCCACGCCGGCGCGGCGGGCGCTGGAGCGGGAATAAGCAAGTTCTCGAGGAACGCCCGCTTCCACCAAAGTCAGTTTGCGGCGCGGAACGCCCTCGCCATCGAAAGGCACGCCGGCTTGGAGCGGATGAGCGACATCGTCCGAGATTTGGATATTGTCGCCAAAGAGTTTTTTGCCGAGCCGATCGGTCAGGAAGCTGCGGCTGTCGGCGACGGCGGTGGCGCTGAAGTCGCCGAACATTTGTCCGACCAAATCGAGAACGGCCGCGGGTTCCAGGATCACGGTGTAGCGTCCAGGAGCAACCTCCTGAGGGTGGCACGATAGCCGTGCTTTCCGAGCGGCGCTGCCAGCCAGCGCCACCGGATCTATCGAATGGTGCGATACCGCCGAAGCTTTGGCCCAACCGGAGCTGTCCTCCGCAATTGCGGTGATGGAAAATTGCGCCATCGTTTCGGCGTGCCAGGTGGCGACGCCGCGCGAATTGAAGATCGCCTCCACGCTCTGACCGGTGGAGTAAATGCCGGCGGCAGTTTGTCCCAGGTTTTCGACGATACGAATGGCTTCGGCCACGGCTCGGCCGCGATGTTCGGGAGTGGCCTCGGCAGTGGCAGCATCGAACCGTTTGGTTTCAGAAATTGCGGAGGGCTCGGTAAGGGGCAACAAATCCGAATTGGGCGCGGCAGACCGGGCGAGCGCAAGAGCCTGCTCCACGGCGCCGCGAATAGAATCGGGATCGAAGCGGTTGGTGGTGGCGCGGGCGGTTCGCCGATCGAGCGCCACGCGAACCGAAATCCAGCGATCCTGCTCGGCCACGTTCTGATGAATGGTGTTGTTCGCAAAGCGGGTGAGAGCGCCAAAATGCGCGCCAAAAAGGGCTTCAACATCCGGGACGCCGAGCGACTTTGCCGCATCCTGAACTGCCCCGAAGAGCTCTTGGCATTTGGCTATTGGCAAGATCTCAGCCGGCATAAGCGGCTCCCACTTTGATGTTGTGGAAGCGCGCCGGGCTGGCGCCGTGGCCGGTGCCGATCACTTGCTCGGGCTGTCCCTTGCCGCAATTCGGAACGCCCCATAGAACCCAGTGATCGCGATTGGCGATGGCGGCGCAGGAGTTCCAAAACTCGGTGGTGATGCCGCTATAAGTTGGATTCTTCAGCATGCGAATGCGCTTACCGTCCTTGATTTCCCAGGCGATTTCGCAGCCGAACTGAAAATTGTAGCGCTTGTCATCGATGGACCAACTGCGATTGGTCTCCATATAAATGGCGTGGCTGACGCCCGAGAAAACTTCGTCCAGCGTTTGCTCGCCGGGCAACAGGCTGACGTTGGTCATGCGGATGAGCGGGAGCCGCGCCCAACTGGTGGAGCGCATGGTGCCGTTCGAACGCGTGGCGCCGATGGCTGCGGCGGTTTCGCGCGAGGTCATGTATCCCACGAACTGGCCGTTACGAATGATGTCGTTCGATTGCGCGGGAACGCCTTCGTCGTCGAATGCGAAGGTGCCCATGCCGGGGCCGTGCTCGATGCGCGCGTCGCAAACGGCGTTGACCAGATCGGAACCGTAGCGCAGGTGATTCAACTTTTCGAGCGTGAGAAAGCTCATACCCGCGTAATTGGCCTCTGAGCCGAGCACGCGATCGAGCTCGATGGGATGGCCGATGGATTCGTGAACTTGAAGCCCGAGCTGGCTGCCATCCAGGATCAGATCGAAGCGGCCTTCGGGGCATTGATCGGCCGAGTGCAACGTCACGGCCTGCTCGGCCATGCGCGGCGCGTGCTTCAGCAGGTCGAGTTCATGGATCAGCTCATAGCCCTTGAGCTGGTGCTGGCCGCCGAAGGAGTTCGGATAGGAGCGCTTCTGGATCTGATCGCCTTTGAAGCTGTAGGCTTCGAACCCGGCGCCGCTGGTGGTGCGGGTTTGATCGATGACGCTGCCGATGGAGGAGACGAAGACTTGCCGGCTGCGGTGGAAGATCATGGACGTTTGCGCGAGTGTGACTCCGGAAGCGCGGCGCAGCTCTTCGTCGACGGCGGTGAGCAGTGAGAGCTGTTCTTCGACGCTGACCGCAAAGGGATTCATCTGGCAGGGCGAGACCCAGGTGGCTTCGTGCTTCGCTTCGGGCGCGAGCGTGACGTCATGTTTCTTGGCGAGGGCGCTGGAGCGAGCGATGTCGCGGGCGAGCGCGGCCGCGGATTCGACGCCGGCGCGGGTGAGATCGTCAGTGGCGGCGAAACCCCAGCAGCCATCGGCGAGCACGCGGATTCCGATGCCAGCCGATTCATCGCTCGACACCTGGCCGGGTTTGCCGTTCTTGGTGCCGAGCTCGCGGTCGCGACTTTCGATGACGCGGACGTCGGCGTAGGTGACGCCGGGGCGCTGGGCCGAATCGAGCGCTTCAAGCGCAAGCTGCTTCATAAAACCAGGATAGCTGGGGAAGTGAAAGGGGGACTAAGGATTGGGGGTTGGGGATTGGATTGTGTAGCGGCTGACAAAACAAATGGCGAAAGAGAGCGGTGTGTTGTGTGTGCGCGGCGGCGCATTTTTTCAAATCTGGCGAAACGAACCCAGGTTTTGTGCGCGAATTGGTGGTTGTTTCGCATCGGGTCCAGAATATCGCGAGAAAAGCGGGCTAGAACCGGCTGCGCGGGCTAAGTGGTTGGGAGGGGAGGGGAGAAAGAGGCGGCGGAGTGGTAATTGGGACGCTAAAGAAACCTACGGTGGAAATAATCGAAGGACTTATTGCGCTTACATGCCGTCATCGCGTCGAAGCACTTAAGCAATTCGAGCAACAAGTCGAGATCTGAATCAAAGCGAGATGGCCTTAGTCGATCCAAATCCTCTTTCGTGAGATTGTCGGTTGAGCCAGGGCACTTGACCTTCAGGGCAGTTTCACAGTCAGCAGTAAGCCCGGCGAGATACCAGCTCTCGATCTCTTTTGAAACCACAATGATCTCACGCTCCTTGAGGCCATGGTAATGCTCCTTCACTTTCTGTTTGCGGATTGCGGTGCATGGGGCCCGAGTTCATATCTGCGACCAAGATGTGGTCAAACCCTGGTGCGACATTGCACGGAGAAGGCGATTGACCAGGGCCGGCTTGGTGTGGCGGTACTCTCTAACCAGCACTTGATCGAACGCATCGGCCAGTCGAGGTTTCGCGATGGTCTCGAAGAAGCGTTTGTCTCGGTCGCCTTCCACCCAGACCACGAGCCATTTACCCACTCTCTAAACCTCGAGCAGGTTCTGGACGTACAGTTCTTCCATGCTGATCTCGTCGCGAAGGAACTGTTGGACCTGCGCTTTGTTGGCGGGCCGGTCAGCATGGGAGGAGCCGGAGGGATCGCGGGATATCAAGATCAACTCGTTCGGTTCGACGTACCGCACGATCTCGGGGCTATGGGTGCTGATGATGATCTGCTTTTGTCGCGATGCATCTTTAAACAGTTGAACCAGTTTGGAGATCAGCGAGGGGTGTAAATTTCGCTCCGGCTCTTCGATGACGACGAATGGCTTTCGCTCGAAGTAGAGGATGGCGATGATGGATATGAGATCGATCGTGCCGTCGGAAAGGAACGATGCCGGCATTGGCACGTGCGAGAAGCGTTCTCGCATGTTGAAGAACAAGGAGCCGTCGGTGAGGCGCTCGGTATCCAACTCGTGTGCGAAGGGTAGGACGTCCCGCAAGAAGTTGAGAAACTTCCGGCGGTCCTCGCCGTCGGAAAGTATCCTGTCAAGGACGATGGCGAGGTTGTGTGCGTCCGATTCAAGCTCGCTCTTGCCTCCGAAGAGCACCCCCGTCTTTGGCCCTTTCGAATCGATATCATACGTCGCGATCGACTTGAGGCCATTTAGAGGCAGCATTAAACGGAGGATCTCGTGCTCTATTAGAAGCGCCGGTCGCCGAGCTTCGCCCGTGCAAGCTTCCAGCGAGTCCAGAAGGAATGAGCCGAATACATCTGGACCCACCCTCCATCTCATATCGACCTCCTTCTCGCTTGATCGTGAAGGTATTCGAATTCGCCGTTGGCCCGCTCCCACGACGCTCCACCCATAGTTGATCCTCGGCGTCCGTGCGCCGGTAAATGCAAGGGAAAAACGATACGAGCAACGAACCACTCGCGATTTCCCTTGGTCCGGCATGAACGGAACGATCGGATCGCCATTTTCTGGTTCGACGGCCAGCTCGATTGTCACATTGGTATCGGCGGCGCGATTGATGTTGCACAGATATTCGCCACCCTGAATCGAAATCGCGTTTTCCAGTCCGCTTTCCACCACATCGCGGACGAAGGCGAAAAGTTGGACGAAGTTTGACTTTCCGGAGGCGTTCGCTCCGATTAGAACATTCAGGTTGTCGAGCCGAATATCCAGATGCCTGAAGCTCTTGAAGTTTACTGCGCGTATAGATGTCAATTTCATCGTTCAACCAACCGGGCAAAGCCCGATAGTCCTCAGTCTACCAATGATGGCGAACACAGGAAGCCCACTGGAGCCGATGGGAGCCGAAGAGCGGTGCGGATCGCCCATCAAGCGTCGGCACGAGTGCCGACGCGGCAGGAGTGCGTGCGCCGCATCGGGTTAGTTGCCGACAGTTTTGCCGACTTTTTGCGTTTCCGCCTCCACAGCCTGCAGGCTGGAGAGCGCGTCGTCCCACTTGTGGTCGCGTATCGCTTCGGAGGCTTCCTCCAGGAACAGCTGAATGCGATCGAGCGACGCGTCGGTTTGCGCGTTGAGCGACATGCCCTTGGCGGCCAGATTGCGCCGCATCTCGTCGGCATTCCTCTTGGCGGTGGCGGCGTGGCCGGCATCCATGGCATAGCGCTCGCGAAGGTCCCGGGCGGTTGCCTGGTCGGCGGCGGACAGCGCAGGGGGTGGTGGGGCCGCTTGGGCCGGGGTTGCGGCAGGAGTCGCGACGGGAGTGGAAGCTACCGCCGCCGGTTTTACCTGAGGAGTGCTCGGAGTAGCTTTGGGCGCCGGTGCGATCGGAGCGGGGGCGCTTGCAACTGGAGTGCTCGGAACCGGCGCGGCCGGAACTGGGGCCGTGGGAGCAACGGCAACCGCTGGCTGCGGGGCGCTGACCCGTCCAACGCTCTCTTTTGCTGGAGGAGCCCCAGAGGCCGGAGCCCCAAAGGCCGGAACCGAAGTCGAGCCGTAGAAGTGCCAAGCGGTAGCGGCCGCGGCCGCAACCACCACTAAAGCGATACCGCCAACCAATAGTAGAATCGAACGGTTTCCCTGCGCCTTGTTCTGGGGGCGACTCTCTGGGGCCGCCGGCGGTGCGGCCGATGCCGCGGCGGGCGTGGCTTCTTCAGCGGTTTTCACAGCCACCGGGCTGTGCTGCGCGCCGGGAGGCGAGAGATGATACACGGTATGTTCCCGGATATGCTTATCCGTCTCCACGCCCTTCAGGCTGAAGAGGTTCTTGTAGTCGTCCGACAGACGGCTCACCACCTCGAAGTAGGACTGCGAAACCAGGATCTGGTTCACACCGGCGAAGCTCATCACCCGTTGTCCGGCGTTCATTCCGTCGCCGATCGCGTTCGGAGCGCCGTTGATATCGCGGACCAGTTTCACCGGGCCGAGGTTGATTCCGATACGGACCCGCAGCGGAGGTTGCTGGTCGCGCTCATCGATCAGCAGCGAGTGCCATAGCTCCAGCGCGGTAAACATCGCCACTTCCGGAGCGCCGAGAAAGCAGGTGGCGGCTCCGTCGCCGGTGTCGAGAATGACGCGCTCATCCTCCGGCACATCCTTGATCGCGCCGGCCAGATAACCGTTGAACCTGTCCTTCCACTTGATCTGCAGTTCAACCGACTGCGATGAGTAGTTGACGATATCCATGAAAACCACACTGCACAGCCAGGTGCGGTTCATCTTGTTCGTGTCTGCCATAGGGCTCGCCCGGTCAGTATCCCCCGATTTGCCGGGCGAAGCGATCGAGCAAAGCCTCGGCGCGCGTGAGCGCGTCTTCGGCGGCGGGATAATCGCGCTGATCCATTTCGAATCGAGCTTCGCTCAACTCTGCTTCAATGCGCAAGCGCAGTGCGACGAGCTGGGGATGCAGCACGGCGCCATCGGCGTGGAGACGCGCGTCAATGGAATCGGCGGAACGGAAATTGGCTAGCGCGCGGGTGGACACCAAAACGAAGCGATGGCGAGCTTCGCGCCGCTCAGGAGTTTCCTGAGCGGATAAGGTTGCAGCTGCGAGGCAGATGAGGAGTAGATATTTCATTTCCGGGCTCTACTTGCGGACGACGTCTCCCACCACCGGGGTCCCCGAGCCGCTGTAAGTGCCCGAGGAAATCTTATCCCGCACCATGGTGATGGTGATCTGGCCGAGCGGCGTGGTCTGGACATCCAGCACTTCTCCGGTAGCCGGGTCCTTGATCACTTTACCTTTATGGTAGACGGTAAAAGTCTGTCCCACCTGGAGACCGGCAGCCGAGCCGGCATTGAGAGTGATGGTGTCGCCACTCACATCGGCGACCAGGGCGTCGAGATCGTTTTCCCGGGCGTCGGCGCCGCCGTTCAGGTTGGCGTTGTGAATATCCAGAGCCAGTTTGTCGACGGCGTCCATGGTGGCCTCGCCGATGATGGTTTCGGCAAAGTTCGAACTGGCCATGTTGACGCCCGCGCCGCCGAACGCGCCGCCCGCCAGGAACCCGCCTCCGCCGCCCGCGCTGGTGCGTTTGGATTCGCCGCGCGCCTCGCCGCTGGCCACCACCTCGCTGGTCTCGACATCCACGATGCGATAGTCCAGCACCACCACGGCTTTGTTGGTCTGCTTGTAACCGCCGGCCACCGCGCCCGCGCCGGGAACGCCCCCGCCGGCGAAGCCCCCGTTGCGGCGGTCATCGCGACCGAATACGACAATATCGCCCATGAGCGTCAGGTCCGCGCCCTTGATCTGGCCCACACGCGCGCCGGTGCCTTTTTTCACCCGGTTGCCTGCGTCGAAGTCCTGCTCATGGATCACTTCGTTCACTTTGCGGCGCTCCACCACGGTGAAGCGGCCATCCTGCGCGAGGCGCTTGGTCAGCATGGCCTGGATGCCCTGGCCGATGTCCATTTGCGTGCCGAAGATGGCTTGTACCGACGTCATGACGGCGGAGTAATCGAACGGATCGATGGACAGCGCCTTCTTCGGCTGAGCCCCGGCTACGGCGCCGCTGGCCAGCAGCACAAAGACAGTGGGTCCGATTTTCATGGCGGTGCTCCTTATTGGGCCGCGGGAAGCTTTTTGCGCGCGATAAAGCCGACCGCTGCCGCCTTGCCGGTATACGTTCCCGTCGCGATCTTGTCGCGGACGCTGGTGATGGTCAGCTCACCAGCTTTGTCGGTAACCGTGTCCAGCACCTCTTTGGTTTGCGGATCGCGCACTTCGCGCACGACCTTCAGAATCTCGAAGGTTTCTCCTACGTTCACTCCGTCGTTCGCGCCGGCGGCAATGACCATGGTGCTGCCGGAGATGTCGGCCACGCGGGTCTCCACCTCGCGCACCGTCTTCTTCATGTTGGTGGCCTGCTGGCTCAGAATGTCACCCAGCTTGTTGACACAGTCCTGAGTGGCTTCGCCGATGATGGTCTGGCCGAAGTTGGAGCTGGTCATGTCGACGCCGCCGCCTCCTCCGCCGCCCCACGACCCGCCCATACCGCCCAGCCCGCTGCTCTTGCGCGTAGACTCGCCGCGCGCTTCGCCGGTGGCGATGACTTCCGAGGATTCGGCATCCACCAAGCGGTAGTCGATGACCACCACCGCCTTGTCCTCTTCCTTCTTGACGTGAATTCCAGCGAAAGGCCCGCGCGCGAATCCGCCGGCGCCGACGTTGGTCTTTTTGTCGTCGCGTCCGAAGACCACGATGTCGCCCGCGAGAACGGCGTCGGCGCCCGAAATGCGGCCGACGCGGGCGCCGGAGCCTTGTTTCACGCGGTTGCTGGCGTTACGATCCTGCTCGGACATCAACTGGTCCACTTTGGCGCGCTCCACGATCACCACCTTATTGGCGTCCGCCATGCGCTTCACCAGCATGGCCCGGATGCCTTTGCCGATATCGGCCTGGGTGTTAAACACGGCCTGCACGGAAGTCTTCACGGTGGAATAGTCGAACTCATCCACGATCACGCGCTTTTTCTCGGCTTGCGATGTAGCGCCGGCAGGAGCCGGAGCGGGCGCGGACGCCGCGGGAGCCGGAGCGGCAGCGGGTTCGGGGGCCGGAGCAGCTGGAGGTGGCGGTGGTGCAGCCGCGGCGACAGGCGGAGCGGCGGCGGAAGCACTGGAAGGGTCCAGCATGACGCCGATCACATTGTCGGAAACACCGGCCTGCTTGAGCTTTACCATATCGGCCGGCGAAAGATCGACGGCTTTGTTGGTCTTTTTCAGGCTCTTGATGATCAGGTCGTCCGACATCCCGGCCTTCACCAGCTGAATCACCGAATCCACTGGCGAAGCAGGCTTAGGGGCCGGGGCGCGTTTGGGCGCTGCAGCGGGAGCCGCTGCGGGCGGGGCCTGGCGCCCGGCGACGGACGCAATAATGGCGATCGGCAAAAACAGTTTGAGTTTCAAGAACCTTCCTCCTCCTGACAGTCACTGGGGCCCGGCCCCAAGGGGCTCTAACGATACTTTCGGCCCTCTGCGTACAAATCTTCAGAGGACACCTCTATGGCTATGGCGGAAACTACCCATCGGGCGTTCCCCGACGCCTGACCGGTGTCTTTTCTGGTTGCTGGTTTAGTATGTCGGCGGTCCGCGGCGGGTGTCAAGGGGTAGGGTTCCCGCCCGTCAGCGGACGCCGGCATTTCTCTGACGCACGATAGACTGAGGAGATGTTCCCATGGCTGTTTTCCGAGCCGCTGCCGGTGGGCCAGGACGCGCCCGATTTTACGCTGCGCGATCAGGATGGCAATCCGTTTTCCTTGGCGGCGCTACGCGGCCGGAATGTCGTGCTGGTGTTTTACCCGGCGGACGAAACAACCCTCTGCACCAAGCAACTGTGCGAATTCCGGGACAACTGGGCGCTGGCGCAATCGAAAGACGCAGTGGTATTGGGAATCAATCCGGCGGACGAGCGAAAGCACGCGCAATTTCGCGCCAAGCACCGTTTCCCTTTCCCGTTGCTGGCCGATCCGGGGCAACGAGTGGGAGCGGATTATCGCACCAAAGGGCTGATCGTGAAACGCACGGTTTATTTAATCGGCAAATCGGGAAAGATTCGCTATGCGAAGCGCGGAAAGCCGGTTCCCGAGGAGGTGCTGGCGGCTGCTGAATAAGAACAGGCCGACGGCGCGTCGGAGCGGTCACTGCGCAGGGTGCCTCTGGCGGAAAAAGAATAAACTCCCGATTCGGCGTAGCTCCGCATCCGCCTCCAGCGGGTCCTGCCGAGGCCGTTCTCTCCGAATGGCCGCGTCGCAACCACCCACAGCTCAATTAGATTCTGCGCGACAATGTGGAGCTTCCATCCTCGCGTGGGCAAAAGGCGGATGGCCGAGTCAGCGGACGCTGGTGTCCACCAGACATGCGCTAGTACTTGATTGCGAAATTACCGTACACCGCTCCCTCACGGTCGCGGCTCGGAAACCCTTTCAGAGCCGCGCGCGTGAGCAAGCGGTCTCTTCGGCCCACTCGTGAAATCGGCGCGCCCATTCTTGGGGGTTGGTCTTCTGCAAGTAGGCCAACGAAGTCGACGGAGCGAGCTGTGCCGCAATTTGCTCCAACCAGTGTTCGACCGTCAGTCCCTGAGCTTCGGCTTGCGCTTTCAGGGCAGCCGTTTGCTCTTCCGAGAGTTCCAGGGTTACGGTCATATGTCGAATCCCACAATCAGCCGGCTTGGGAGGCCGACGATTTTCCACCGGCGTCCAGCGCTTGGAGTGCGGCGGCCTCATTGGGATAGATATGGATGATCTGCGCCAGGCGCGTGAGTTCCAACACGTCGCGCACACGGCGGTTGGTGTTGGCTAAAGCGAATCCGCCGCGGGGGCTCTTCATGACGCTGGTGTAAATCCCGATCAGAAAGCCGATGCCGGTAGAGTCGATATAGTCGACGCGGCTGAAATCCACCAGGATCTTAACGTGGCCGGAATTCTTCAGCTCTTCGGCCTTGGTATGCAGGTAAAGCGAATCCTGGCCGGTGGCGAAACGCCCTTCCAGGCGGAGGACGCACAGGTCGCCGCGAAACTCGAATTCGACCAGCATCTCCAGCCATCGTACTATACAATGCCGGAGGCGGTACTAAACGCCGGCCTGTTTCTCAGCCATCGGACCGATTACGGGCAGGACAATCTTCTCGCCGTTGTAGGTTTTGAACATCATATACAGCCAGACGACGAATCCGCCGAGCCCCACGGCGAAATGAAGCAACGCGGAGATAAAAAGGCCAAGGAACGGAATGGCCCTGAAGAGGATCGTGACGAAGGCGACTACGATCCAAACGGCTACCCAGACGATGTTCAAAAAGATGGACTGAAATGCGTGGAACCGGATGTCGCGGTTCTGATTGTAGGGGGCCAGCACCAGGAACAGAATTCCGGTGATGAAGCCAAACAGATAACAGAGCGCGCCGGCCATGTTGTCGGTCATACCCACGCTGGGCCCGATGGCTGGAGGGGGCAACGGGTTGAGCGGCGGATTTACTGCTGGGGGCGAATCTGGAGTAGCTCCTGGGGAACCCACGGCCGCGCCGCATTTCTGACAAAACCGTCCAGTTACTTCGCTACCGCAGTTTGCGCAAAAGGCCATGTATTCACCCCGTCAGATACTCTATCGGAACTGGGAAGCCTTGGCAAGACGTTACGAGACTTTACCGGCTAGGAGCTTAACCTTAGCAGTCTTGTCTCGTCCAAACAGGTAGGAGTAACAAAAACATGCTTTCCCTCAGAAACAAATTCGCCGCCTGGACGGCCGTTGCAGTGCTCGGGGCCTCCAGCTTATTTGCGGCCCAGACGCCGGCCGGCGGCGGCCACGGACACGGACGGATGGGCGCGTTCCTTTCCAGCTATCTGAACTTGACGCCGGCGCAGCAGACCCAGGCGCAGGCGATCTTCCAAAATGCGCGGCAAACCGGGCAACCAGTGCGGCAGAAGCTAAGGCAAACGCGGCAGTCGTTACAGGCGGCGGTGCAGTCCAATAATGCGGCGCAGATCCAGCAACTGGCGGCCAGCGAAGGCAGCCAGATTGGACAGCTGGCGGCGATCCACGGCGCGGCGATGGCGAAGGTGTATCAGATGCTGACGCCGGATCAGCAGCAGAAGCTGGCTAACCTGCGGCAGGCGCGGCGGGCGGCTCGGCAGGCGCGTTCGTAGCGCGAAGGACGATGCGGTAGAATCGTGGGTCCTTTGACGATTCTACTGCTGGTCCTTTCGATCTGTGCCGGGCTGGCTGCCGCTGGCGCGATTTATCAAGCTATAGGAGCGGCGGCCGACCGGCGGCGTTATCCTCCGCCGGGGCGAATGATCGACATCGGCGGGCGGAGGCTGCACCTGATCGACAAGGGCGCGAGCGGGCCGCCGGTTATTTTTGAGTCCGGTATTTCCGCAACGTGCCTGAGCTGGACCGCGCTGCGCACCCAGGTTGAGGGATTTGCGCGCGCATGCAGCTACGATCGGGCGTGGCTGGGATGGAGCGATCCGGCCAGGCCGCCGCGCACCACCGAGAACATCGTGGATGACTTGCACGCGCTGCTCGCAGCGGCCGAGATTCCACGGCCGTGTTTTCTGGTGGGGCATTCGTTCGGGGGAATGCTGGTGCGCGCTTATGCGGCCAAATATCCCGGCGACGTCGCGGGCCTGGTTTTGGTGGACCCGCTGTCGGCGGCCGAATGGTTGAGCATTCCGCCCGCGCATGCGCGCATGCTCCGGTTGGGCGTGCGCCTTTCACGGCGTGGGGCTTGGCTGGCGCGCATCGGAGTGGTGCGGGCGGCGCTGGCCGTGTTGCTCGCGGGAGGCCGCCGCGTTCCGCAATGGATCGCCAGGCTGAGCAGCGGGCGAGGTGAATCGGTGATCTCGCGGCTGGTGGGAGAGGTTCGCAAAATGCCTCCGGCGACCTGGCCCATGGTGCGGGCACACTGGTGCCTGACGAAGAGCTTTCAGGGCCTGGCCGGATATCTGGAATCCCTTCCCGCGAGTTCCGCAGAAGCCGCCGCGCTCAAGGAAACGGGCGCGATTCCTATTACAGTGCTCTCGGCGAGCAATGCGACACCCGAACAACTGGAGGAACGAGAAGCATGGGCGCGCCGCTCCCCGCGCGGTCAGCACATCGTCGCGCGGAAGAGCGGGCATTGGATCCAACTCGACGAACCGGAGCTGGTGGTCAGTGCGGTTCGGGAGATGGTGGATTGGATCAAGCCTTCTTGATCAGCTCAATATCCAAGTGGATGTGCACGTCGTCGCTCAGCATTACGCCGCCGGTTTCGAGCGGGGCGTTAAACTTGAGGCCGAAATCGCTGCGCTTGATGGTGGTGGTGGCCTCGGCGCCGGTGCGGAGATTGCCCCAGGGGTCCTTGGATTCCACCCCGGCGCTCTCGACATCCAGCGTGACCGGCTTGGTGACGCCGCGCAATGTCAAATCGCCCGTGACCTTCCATTGATTTTTGCCGTCGGGGGTTATCTGCGTGGAGGCGAAGGTGATCTTGGGATAGGTGGCCGTGTCCAGAAAATCCGCGCTTTTCACGTGCCCGTCGCGCTTCTCATCGTGCGTATGCAGCGAGGTGGCATCGATGCTGGCGTTGATCTTGGTATTGGCCGGGTTGGCGGGATCGAAGGTCACGTCGCCGGTGACTCCGCTGAATCCTCCCCGAATGTAGGCGATCATCAAGTGCCTGATCCTGAAGCCGGCGCCGGAATGGGCCGGGTCGATGGTAAAAGCGGCGGCAGTTGTCGCTGCCGGGGCGGTGCTCATGGTGTGTTTCTCCTTTGGCGGACGCGGGCGCCCGCAACTCCGTGTTAGATGCATCGGCCGCGCGGGCTGATGCGGCCCATTTCGGGCAGGGCGCCTGGAACCGGCGTCCTCATGTAGTTTACAACGGCGCGGGGAGTGGGATTATGCTGTCCGCCTTAGCGCAGAAAAGCTACGGGCTGGTCGGCAAAGAAAACGCATAGAACGTGTTGCTCGCGGTTCCCACCGGTTGCCTGATCGGGAAGTTGTGATATCCAGTTCCCCAGTACACCGTGCCGTTAATGACCGCCGGCGCTGAGTTCACCGAACCGGGCGCTTTGAATGACCATAACGTTGCGCCGGTGGCCGCGTCTAAAGCGTACATGTAACCCGACATCGAAGGTGCGAAGACTACTCCGTTCGCTACCGTCAGAGGACCTAACGCCAGGGCATGATGGGAAGGGTCGGCAGTGCTACGTCCTGGATCGGGCACTTGCCAAAGGATCGCTCCCGTGGCCGGGTCTAGCGCCGCCCAGGAGCCTCCGCTCCACGTGGTTCCCGAGGGTTGCAAGGTGTAGGTCGCCTCCCGGTTGTTGTCAAGGGCCACGTAGATACGCTGGTTGTCGAATGCGGTACCCCATTGAATGCCGCCAAGCTTTCCATACGGCCCGACAATGGTAGACCAGACAGTGGCTCCGCTGGTTGGCGAGACTGCCCAATAGACGCCGCTCTTTTGACCAGCCCCAACCAACTGGGTGGGAACACCGTTAATATTTGCCGTGAAGAGATTGGCACCGGCGCCGAAATCGAGATCCAGCCCTTCGGGCTTAGGACAAGCTGTGCCTTGAGTGTTGCAGGCGCCGATCCACGCATCGGTGCCCGAGCAGCGTCGCCCCCACTTCACCTTTCCCGTGGCGAGATCCAGCGCGACAATCGAATCGTCAAAGTTATCCGACGCCTGGCAATTTAGAAGCCCTGATGGGTTTCCCAAAACGCCCAGCTCACAGGTGGCGACCGCAGCGGGAACCACGTAGTTGTTGCCCGTCGTTACATAAATCTGGCTACGTGCGATATCGATGACGGGAGTGCTGGACCAAAGTGGTGCGCCGCTATACCCCTTGGGCAAGAAGTAAGTCTGCCAGAGGATCTGACCGTCCTTCAGCGAAATTGCAACGAGGCTTCCACGGAAGGTTGGATTGTCCAACTTTTCTTCGCTGGAAGACACCCCCACATAAGCGACTCCGTCGTAAACAATTGGTGAAGCGGTTGAGACGGCATTAATGTTGGAATCGAGCGACGTCTTCCACAGCAGATCGCCGTCCTTGGCGTTCAGCGCCAACAGATATGCGCCGGACGCAGTTACGCCCCCGATCGGAACGCTGGCGCCAATGATCACCATGGTTCCGTTGAGCGTCGGAGTGGTGCGTGACATCACCCCGGGGCTGAAACCATAGTCGGTCATATTGCGCGTCCAGATGACAGCTCCGGTCTCTGCATTTAGTTTGTACAGGTTCCCGGACCAATCAGGAAAGTAAACATAGCCTCCGGTAGCATTTACCGACGGCGTCGCCGAAACGTCATTTTGCGTAGTGAACTGCCACTTAACAGTAAGACCGCTTACGTTTTCGTTGTTTAGGATGGTTTCTTCAGACGCCCAATGGCTGTCATTCAGGTCGTAGCCCGCGAAGCGCCAGCCGGGAACGGTTTGCGAGAAAGAGGTCTTGGCGAACAACAACATAGCGCCTAGTACGGCTCCCACAACGCATCGGAAGGTGAACATGTGCGTGCTCTTATATTATCCTTGCAATGTTAGCACAGATACAGTACTGAATCGCAGCCAGGACCCTGCGCAACGCGCTGTCGTTGGCAGGCGTGGGTTGCCGAGCAAGCGTCGCGCAGGGCCCCTCTTCCGATCGCTGGTGGCGAATCCGTCGAGCCTCGACGAAGCCCCGGGCCGATTCTTAAAACGACACAAGATGCACAAAAGGAAACAAAAAATTAAAGCCAAATCAACCTTTACCAAGTGTATTAATTCATATCGACATCGATCCTATCATTCGCGCCCGGCCGAGTGTCAATGGCGCAGCGCCAGATCCGGCGTTCGCAGTCTCGCACCGGATAATTCGAACGAGGCGCGCACCATATAGCCCTGCTCCCACAGCGGGCGGAACGGAACATCTTTTCGATTCACAACGCAGACCAGCTGGCTCAGCGGATAAATTAATTCGCTCACTTCGGCTGGCTGCAGGTGCGCAACGATCGGCAAGACGATTGAAGGAGAATGCCCTAGGGCCATCGAATCGAACACGGGCTGCTCTGGCTGCCCTGGAGCGTTCGTGGTGATCTCCACGCTGTACAAATCCACGGATCCTTCATAACCAATTACCAGGTCACGCGGCTCCGCGCCGGCGTTTTTCAGCAAAGTGCGGAACCCAGGCCCGGGCGCCGATGTCACATCAATGCCCAATTGCATACCGTCTTCTACTTGCCCCCACAGCGTGCTGTCAGCGCCGAAGACGCTGGCCGCCGCCAACATCAGAATGAAAAATCGCACCTCACACCTCCCTCACACCAAATTAATATCAGAAGTCTCGGCCACTCGTTTCGGCCAGCCCCGCTTCGCCACCTTGAGCATCGCAATTAAAGCCGGCACGAAGCATTTCTGCTCACAAACCATCAGAACCTTACCCTGAGTTCCACCCAAGCCCTGCGCGGCGCGCCCGGCGAGAAGAATGTCGCACTCTGCATCGGCGAACTCCCGGCGTAAGGACCGGTGGTGTAGGTGAACGGGAAAGGATCGGACTGGAAGGCGCCTTGAGCGGTGAGCGAGGTATTTGCAAGCTGCGCCGCGGTGTAATATTCGTGGTTGAATAAATTATCGATCTGGAGGACGAGTTGGAGGCGCCTGGTCAGGTCATAATGAGCCCGGAAATTTGTGATCGCGTAGCCGGGTGAAACGCCGGGCCCGAGATAGTAGACGCCATCGGCCTTATAGGCATTGTTCTCGTTGCCGCGGGCGTAGGAACTGGACACCACTACCTCGTTGAGGTCGAACACAAGTTTCTTGGTGGCCTGGTAATCCACATAGGCCTTCCCGGTCTGTTTTGGAATCAGCGGAATCCGATTGCCGGGATGAATATAGATGTTACCGTTCAGTCCCGGATATCCCGCCAGCGCGCTATCGCTGGTGTCGTTGGCCGAGCCGTCGACACTCTCGGTGCTCTGGTAGGTGGCCGACAGAAAAGTCCAATCGAAGCCCCAGGTGACCGGCCCGCTGCGCCCATGGAGGTCCGCATCGAACCCCTCGCGTTGCGTCTTGGCGAAGTTCTGGAAATATCCGGTTCCTAAAATTACGGATGAGACGAACAGGATATCGTTGCGATTTTCGGCGCGAAACGCCCCCACATTCCAATTCAGATTGCGCGCGAAGGGGATCTCCGGCTTGCCGCGCAGGCCGGCCTCCCAGGTATAGGTGACCACCTGCTGGAGCGGCGGATCGGCGGCCAATGCGTTCGGCAGGGCGCAGGGATTGGCAGGATCGGCGCAGCCCAGTTCGATGGACGTGGGGGCGCGGCTGCCCTGGGAGTATCGCGCGTAGGCGTTCACGCTGGTGATTGGGCTCCAGGTAATTCCTATGGCGGGGTTGAAGCGCTGATACACATAATCGCCGTCGAGCGAGCCGGGTCCCGGAATAGGATTGATGCGGTCGGAATTGTCGATCCGAAACCGGTTGTAGCGCCCGGAGACCGTGACATTCACTTTTTTGGAAAGAGTGAGGGTATCGGTGGAATAGACGCTCCAGTTGGGAGTGAGGCCATGCAGGTTGACCTCCGAATTGACGGGCGAGCCGTCGGCCAAAGTGGAGCCGTCCTGCCAGGCCGGGACGCTGGTGAGGGTGTAGTTGGGATTGACATAAGCGTAATCGGTAGTCTGCGTGTAGTTGACGCTGCCGCGGTCGAGCGACGCTCCGACGGCGAACTGGTTCGCTCCGATACGAAATTTGGCGTTCCAGGTTAATTGCCCCGAAAATCCGTACTCGTTCTGCACTTCTTTGGAATAGATGTTGATGCCATCGCAAGCGCCGTCCGGGTCGCCCAGTTGGAGTGCTTCGGCGATGCAGGGCCACTTAGGAAACGGTGTGTTCGCGATGTCGGCGCCGCTGGTGGGGAAGCCGGTATAACCCGCGGCGCTAAGGACCGCCTGTTCCTGCGGAGTAGGCTGGTAGATCTGGCTGCCGAGCACGTCAGTGTTGTAATTAGGATTAATTGCTTCCGTGCGGATGTTGCGGAACCACGCGTTACCGGTAAAGGTCAGCTTGTCGCTGAAAGCATGCCGGGCAATGAAATTGAAAGCCGGGGCGCGATTGGCGGTAACGTCGGGAATGGAATAGTCGCTCGAATAGCTGTTGTCGAGCAGGCGATAATCCTGGAGTCCGTTGCCAAGGAGCGTGTTGTAGGCATAGGACAGGGTGAGCGCGAAATCGGTTTTATCGGTGCGCCATCCCAGCCGGGCGAATCCCTGGCGTACATCGGAGGGCGAATCGATGCGCCATCCCGATTCGTGGAATGCATTCGCGCCCAGATACCAGTTGAAGCCCGTGGCCTTGCCACCGCCCCATTCCGCCTCAACCGCTTTTCGCCCGCTGCTGCCATACGTCAACGCTCCGTCGAGGCCCGGGTTAGCTATGCCATCCTTGGTCTGGACGGACAGCGCGCCTCCGAGTGTGTTCAACCCGAACAGAGGGTCCGATCCCGGAACCAGCTCGACCTCCGAGATCGCGATTTTGGGAATCAGATCCCAGCTGACCACGTCGCCAAAAGGCTGATTCTGGCGCACGCCATCCAGATAGACCGAGATGCCCTGGGGCGTCCCGAGCAGCGGGGAAGCGGTGTAGCCGCGGAAGTTCACGTCAGGCTGGAACGGGTTGCCCTGCATTTCGTTGAAATACACGCCATTCAGCCGGCGGTTCATGAAATCCCCAAGATCCAGCGCACCGCTGCTGCCGATGTCGGCCGCGGTGGCCGTCTGGACGGGGCCGGCGATCTGATCGGTGGTTAGATCCGTTCCGGCGAGCGGCGTCGCAGAGACCACATCCACTTTGGAAGTTTGAGTGGCCAGCGCCATGGTGACAGTGCGAGAAATGGGCGTGGCGGAGCGGACGTCAATAGATACGGATTGCGTGACGAAGCCTGTTTTGGAAATCTCCAGCTTGTAGCGGCCGTAGGGCAAATTTCCGAGCGTGAACATCCCCTGCTGGTCAGTTTGAAAGCTACGCTGCGCCGCAAGGGCGATGCTCTCCAGCTTTCCGGACGCTACCACGGACGCGCCGGAAGGGTCTTTTACTTGCACCCGGAGCTCGCCCATTGGAGTTTGGGCGTGGAGCGCGAGAGCGGCCAGCAAGAGAACGAAAGCACTCCCTGACGGTTCAGTTAGCCTGGGCATGCGTCAGCGGCCGGTCGGTGTGAAAGTACTTTTTGTAGGCTTCGATCCAGTTGGTCGCGATTTCACGTTGGGCAGTCGCCAGGTCAAGCTGCCCGGCGCAGACCAGGTCGCGTAGATGGTCTTCCAGCGCGTCCTTAACCTGCGCGTTCCAAACGGTAGCCGTGTAGGCCTGCGGCCATAAGTTATGAATGTCGTCCGCACCTCCCAGCGCGGGCGTGATCAGGTAGTCCACCTCGTAGGCGCCCGGCGCGGCGGACCGCATTCCGTATTCATCGAATACTCTGCGCTGGAGCGCGACCGGTACAGCCTTGTTCTTGGTGTTTGACTCCATGCATACTTCACTGCGGTCGAGAAGCACGGTGGCGCCGGGAGTGAGACTGGGATTGGGAACCATGACGGCGACCACGCGCTCGGGCGATCGCCACGGCCAATTGAGACCAATGAGGTATGCGGATAACGCCAGCACGCACGCGGCGGCGGCTAGCGCCCATGAGATTCTCCAGTGCATCCTCGGGGGGGCCGCAAGCTGAGAGAGTTGCGCCTTCAACAAAGCGCGCGGACCGTCGGCGGAAGGGATCCGCGGGTCGAGGTTTCGCCGGTGCATGCGTATAAATTCGCCAATCGAAGTTTCGATTTCCTGCTGGCGCGCGCGGCAAGCCCAACAGGCCACCAGATGCGAATGGACTCGCCCGGCGTCCCGCGCGGAAAGCTCGCCATCGACGGCTTGGAGCAGTTCTTGATCGGAGAGATGAGATTCTTCAGACAGCATATTTTTCACCGTTGGCTAGCGCGCGCGATGTGCGCCAGCGATCGTTCCAGGGCAAGAGATACGGCGCCGAGAGACATATTCAGAACCTCGGCGATTTCACGATAGCGCAGGCCTTCCGCCCGCAAATACAAACACCAGCGATTTTGTTCCGGCAAGGCCCGTACCACCGCCAGGATGCGTTGCTGCGTCTGGCTGGTAGCGAGCTGATCCTCGGGATTGGGAGCCGGATCGATAAATGAATCGATAAACGAATCTGTGCCGGCGGTCATCGGCTCCGGAATGTTCTTAACGTCCCTCCGGTTGCGGTGATGCTTCTTCAGCGCCAGATTGTGGGCTACACGGAACAACCAGCCGCGCAGATTCTCGCGGGATTTACCTCGGCGCAGGTGTTGGAACAGGGCCAGGAACGTTTCTTGAATGATATCTTCGGAATCCGGCACGGCCAGGGAAGAACCTAACAGGTAGCGGAGTAACGGATTCCTCCATTGCTCGAAGAGATCGACTACTTCTTGCTCTAGGGCCGAGGATGGCGACGGCCGGCAGACATCCGGCGCGGACAGCGCCACCACCGCATTCGATTCTGTGGGCAAGCCGGGCATTGGCACCTACTTGGATATTCCTTTCGGCGCCTTCTTGTTCAGCCTTTTTTCAATGGCCCTGCACTTGCTCTGTAGACGCGCAGAAGGTGGGTCTTTTCGATGTTAGCCGCAGCTATTGGCGCAGTTCTAATCGTGTTCGCGCTGTTCTTGTCGATGCTCTCGTCCTCGCCTAAAGACGATGCTGAGTGGAATCCCGACACAGAGTTGTGAATTTTTGTCCACATCAGCGCAGTGGCGCCAGCGTGAACGTCAGCAGGAAGATTGCGAGTGCCGTCAGGCCTAAGGCCACTCGATTCTTGTCCAGTTTGGTGATGTCGTAGATCACCGGGTGGCGCAGGGCGAAGAAGAAGAGCAAGGCAGCCCAAACGAACCAACTATACGAATAGAAGTAGCCCAAGGGCAGCAGCGCCAGCACAAAAATCCGCGAGAGAAGCTTGTGCCGGCGGCCGGCGAAGGCGTAGAGAATATGGCCGCCGTCTAGCTGCCCGATCGGCAACAGATTGAGCGCGGTGGCGAGAATCCCCACCCAGGCGGCGCGCGCGACGGGATGCAGCAGGATGTCGGCGGAGGGGACGCCGGGGAAAATGATCCATTCGAAGATTCGTTGAATGGCCGGAACGCCAAAGATGAGATCGCCTTGCTCGGCGATTCCGTGGATCACCTTAGATTGGCCAAGGCCGATCACCAAGGCTGGTACCAGTACTGCGAACCCCGCCAGCGGGCCCGCGATGCCGACGTCGAACAGCGCCTGGCGCGTGTAGATGGGCGAGCGAATGCGAATAAATGCGCCGAGCGTTCCAATGGGGGACGGAAAAGGCAGGAAGTAGGGCAGGCTGGCGTCGATCCCGTAGTAGCGGCAGGCGAAGTAATGGCCTAGCTCGTGCGCCAGCAGGATGGTCATGAGCGTCAGTGAAAACGCGAGGCCATCGAGCAGCAGCAGCGGCTTGGCTTGGAGCGTGGCGAACACGTTCAAATACTGGTCCAGGTACAGGGGCTGGTTGGTCTGGAAGCTGCGCGTCAAAACGACGCCGACCAGCGTGGTGGTGCAGAGCGTCAGCCCGAGCAGCAGCCAGTGCAGCGCCCAACGTGCGGTTGAAATTGCGTCTTGCGGAAAACTGAACGAGGCTCTCAGCGCGTCGCCCTGTGCTCGCAGCGCGTTTGGTGATGTGCGAGGAACCACGACGCCTTACGCTACTGCAGCGACTGCAGCTCCTTGCCTGGTTTGAATCGCACCGCTTTGCCGGGAGGAATGGCGACTTCGGCGCCGGTGCGCGGGTTGCGGCCTATGCCGGTCTTGCGGGGCCGCACGTTGAAGATGCCGAAGCCGCGCAACTCGATGCGCTCGCCGTGCGACAGGGCCCGCTTCATGCTCTCAAAAACTGTTTCCACGGCCATCTCGGCCTTGGTCTTGGTGATTCCGGTTTTGTTTACGACTTCGTTGATAATGTCGAGCTTGATCACGGTCCCCCCTCGGAAGCCCCCAAGGCGGGAGCAAACCTCATGATAGGATTGGGGTTAGGAAGTTGTCAAGCGGGGCGACGCGATCAATGTCGGGTATACGCTTTCAAACCGAAACTCGTAACAGCCTTCTATTCGACGCCTCTCCGCACAACGAATCTGGCATCTACCTCTGTTGAGCTGAGCCAGGTCAGCGTTGTTGCGTCGAACTGTTTCCGTAAAGTGCCGTCCATTATTGAGGATAGCTGTTGCCACACACGCGCCTGTCTTTCAGTGATGGCGCGGCCAAGGGACTTGAGCTTTGCTCAAGTCCCACGCCATCAAGAAGAAAGGACGGGTAGTTCCCGCTCCCCTTTCGGCGACAAGAATTAGCTCGACACAAGTGCTGTCTAAGCTACATCGACACCTCAGGTCATCCTGCTTGCCACGTCTAGGTTTCCTCGTTGCATACCCAGCGCGCTGAAGTTCGAGTACTACTCCGGAGAGAATGGCGAAAGCGGCCGGATTTGGGCTTCGTCTCCAGACCCTGGGGCGCTGAATTGCAGGAACAATCGAGCGTTCATCGACTTCAAATGTGCCACCGCCAAGGAGGGTTGGAGCGCCCATTGACGGAGTGTCTCACGTCTGGCAGCTAAGCGCGGAACAGGGCTTCAATGTCACGGCGGCCGTGTACAACGTGAAGGATCAGCACGTCGTTATTTTCAACTCCATAGATAACGACATAATCGCCCACTGAAAAACTGCGCAAACCGGGGCGCAAATCGTCGTCGCGGCGGCGTCCGATGTGGGGGGGGGCGCGATAAGAAAAAACCTGCCGGTAATGGAGTCGACCAAGCGATCGGCAATCTCGATGCTTTGGCTTTCCGTGGCGATGTAATACCAGATGTCGTCCAGCTCGGCCTCAGCCGCAGGCGAAAGACGGTGAGGCATCAGTGAGCAGGGGCTTGCTCCGCCGCCAAGCGGTCGCGTCCGCGCTGCTTCACTTCTCCGGCAAGGTCGCTCATGGATTGCTGCGTAATGATTCGACCCTCGCCTCGGGCGAGTGAGGCCTCAGCTTCATCGACGGCGGCAAGTATCTCCGCACGGGTCCGCTCGCGCTGTTCCCATAAGGCAAGGGCTTCGTTCACCGCCTCTTCCTCGCGGTGGAAGCGACCGCTTGCGATGGCTTGTCGGACAAACGCCTTTTGATCGGCTGTGAGATGTACTTCCATCGCTTTCAGAATACGGGAAAGCCTCCCTTGCAGCAAGTTGCAACGATCTTTCACGAAAGTTACTCATCGCCAATCCTGCGCGCCGTGATAGACATGCAGGATTTGGACGGCCCCTGACTTGACTGAATAGACTATGACGTAGGGGAGTGGCGCAAGGATCAGTTCCCGCGTGCCGTTTCGGTGGCCGGGTCTGCCTCGGTTGGGGGCGGCCTTAAGAGAACGGATGCGGCGATAGATCGTCCGCACGGTTGGCTCAGCAAAGTGCGGGTAGTGCTTCTGTAGATAATTCTTGATGCTCTCCAAATCGTCGGCGGCGGGAGCAGTCCAACGAATTCGGATCAAGGATTGAACATGCGCTCGATGCGAGCGTCCATCTCCTCTTCCTCGATGAACTCGCCGCGTTCCGCTGCCGCGATACCTTTTTCGACTGCGGCAAGGAACCGCGCCTCGTCGTCAAGATAGCGGACCAGAACATCCTTCGCCAATCGCTCGGGGTTGGTCCCGGCTTTGGAGGCGATCTGCGCCAGTTGCGCTTCCTGCGCGGGGGTGAGGTGCACTTCCATCGTATTCAGGCTAGCAGGCATCAAGGGCCGGCGGGGACGGCGATTACATCCAAGCCGAACACGGAGTCCAGAGAAGGCAATGCTTCGACGGGCACCACCGTGTGCGTGGCGGCCGAGCGAGCGGGGGGCAGCGCCAGCACGAATGCGGAGAGACCGCTCGACGTTACGTAAAGATGCGACAGGACCACGCCCGCGCCGAAGATCGGGAGCGCCATGATTTTTTGCCGCGCGGGTTCTTTGATCAGTGAAGCCAGCAGAATAAAGATCAGCACGACGACTGCCGGCATGATCCATCGAATGGTTGTGTCAAAGTTAGCAGTTCTTCATTGGAATGCAGGCATCGCCTGGTCCAGCATGGCCCGTACTGCCTGCACAATCTCCGGTCCCGCCGTGTCTGGCGATCCGGCGTCAAATGGCGGCTGCGGATCGTATTCCATGGCAAGTTGTGTCTCCTTTGCCGCATCGGCTCCCCGCAGCTCGGCGAGCAGGGTCAGGCCGAAGTCAATTCCGGCCGTAACGCCCCCACCGGTAAAGCGGTTCCGGTCGGCTACTACGCGGGCCTTAACTGGCGCCGCTCCGAACTGGCTTAACATGCCGTGGAGGGCCCAGTGCGAGGTGGCCTGAAAGCCTTGGAGCAAGCCGGCCGCGCCGAGAATCAGAGAACCGCTGCAGACCGACGTAATGTAGCGGGCCTCGCGGGCGGCTTGTTTCAGGAACTCGATCAACTCAGAATCCTTCATTGCTTCGAATGTGCCAAAGCCGCCGGGCACAAACAGCACGTCCAGCTTCGCGGGGCAATCGCGAAGCACAGTGGTAGGAAGCATCTTGATATCGCCGCTATCGGAGGCAACAGGTTCCAGGGATTTCCACAGCAAGTGAATCTTGGAATGCATCGAGAAGACGGTGAGCGGTCCCACCAGATCGAGCATCGTAAATCCGGGATACAGGAGCATCCCTATTTCGAGAGGTTTCCGATTCATGTCTTGCGTCCTTTCTTTTCCGGGAGCGATCTCGCCAGCAGAGAATCAAATGCCCACGCGGCCCGGCCGTCCGCATCGGGGGATTTCAGAAAACGTTGCGCGGCGTGGTGACTCAGATAGATGCCACACAGCTCCCACACGAATTGGACCGCGTCCAGACCGGCCCGGAGATGCCCCAGCGAGATCGCTTCTTTGACGGTCTTGGTCAACAGAGCGCGCCACTCGGCTTCCATTTCCAAAATCTTGCCGCGCACCGGGCCTTCCAGGTCGTCAAACTCAAACAGCCCAGCCGCCACCGGGCACCCACCGGGCAGGCCGGCCCGCGGCGCCCAGCCGAACCAATTCTTCACCAGCGCCCTCAGGCGGGGAAGCCCCGGGGGCCTGGCCATAGCAGGCGCGATAATGTGCGCCGCCCCTACTTGCGCGGTGTGCTCGAGCAGGCTAATCTGCACTTCTTCTTTGGATCGAAAGTGCGCGAACAGGCCGCTCTTCGACATCCCCACCCGATCGGCCAGGACGCCGAGCGTGACGCCTTCCAGGCCCGACCGGCTCATCAGGGCCAGGCCTTGGCCGAGAATCCGCTCGCGGGTGGAGGCTGCGTTTCCCATTGGCTGGAGAATAGCACGACCGGTCGTTTTAAGTCAAGGGAAACTTTCAAAACGCTAGGGGTGCGCCGCCGCGCCATCCGGCACGGCGATTACATCCGAGCCGAACACGGAGTCCAGAGAAGGCAATGCTTCGACGGGCACCACCGTGCGCGTGCCGGCCGAGCGGGCGGATTGCAATGCGCTCACGCGATTGGCCAGCGCGCTCGACGTCACGTAGAGATGCGACAGGACCACCTGATCGAAGCGGGCGTTCTTGGTCGCCAGCGCTTTCTCCAGCCGGTCGAAGGCCAGACTCAAATCGCTGTCCTGGTGGCCGAAGGCAAGCTGCGTTGCGGTGATTACGATTTGGGGCGCGGAAACCATCGCAATTTGCGAATCGATGGAATGTGAATCGGCCGATGCCACCGGCTTGGGCAAGCGCGCAGTGGCTTCGCACGCAGCGGCGGGGCTTACCGGGGCGCGCTGCATTTGTACATAATTCACGGCGACGCCGGGGAAACCGGTGGCCATGGCCGGCCCGGTGTCGCGCCGGTCCTCGAGCGAACTGATGAAGCAGGTGACTAAGAGCGCATCGGAAGGTTGCATGCCGGAAGCCGCGAGTATGGTCTTCAGTTTTGCGAGTGACTCGGTGACGCCCGGCGCCGGCTGCGCCGCGAGAAACGCAACGCCCGACGGATTGACCACTTTGCGATCCTCCTCGGTAGCTTCCAGCACCACCTGCGCGCCTTCGAGCGGCAGCGCGCCCACTTGCGCGACGGTGAGCGCCGGCAACGGCATGTGTTTTTCAAGGAACATCTCGCCCACGATCTCGCCGATGCGGCGCAAATCGCCCGAGCCCGCGACGAACGCCCGCAGTTTGACGATGGGTCCGCGATTGGACCGCAGCAAGAGCTTGAGGGCCTCCCGCGTTTGCTGCGAGAGCAGACCTTTGGACAAAAGCGGCGTTACCTGGAAGGCTAGGCGGTCCGTGTCGGCCGTAACGGCGGCTGGCAACTCGGGAGGCAGCGCCAGGGCTTGTGTAGTCTCGGCGCCCTTCTTTTTCTTTTTGTCGTCGGTGACAACCGTTGGATTGTAACCGGCCTCAGGATCGTATTTCTTATTCTGGGCGATGCTGCTTCCGGCGAGCAGAGAGAGCGTAATCGCGAACAAAAAAAAAGTACGCACGGCCTCGACACACGATTCTAACAGAGGTTGCTAGAGTGAAGGGTGGCCACCACAGTCGGATCCCCGTCCCCGGCGCGCACCGCGAATTTTACGCGCTTGGCCTGGGGAGTGCTGGCGTGGAACATGCTGGTGGTGTTGTGGGGCGCTTATGTGCGGGCCAGCGGATCGGGCGCCGGATGCGGCAGCCACTGGCCGCTGTGCAACGGCGAAGTGGTGCCGGTTGCTCCGCGCATCGAGACCGTCATCGAGTTCACGCATCGCATGATGAGCGGCGTGGCCCTGGTTGTCGTGGTTCTGCTGGGGTTGTGGAGCCGGGCGCGTTTTCCTCGAGGCAGCCGCGTCCGCACGATGGCGGCGGCTTCGTTCGTGTTTCTGATGACGGAAGCGTTGCTCGGCGCGGGGTTGGTGCTGTTCAATTATGTCGACAAGGACGCGTCAGTGGGCAGAGCGTTCTATCTGTCGCTGCACCTGGCGAATACATTACTTCTATTGGGAGCTCTGGCGCTGACAGCCTGGTTTTCACGGGAAGACATGCAAGCGCCGGCGCGCCGATCTCTATTGGCGATTGCCGCACTGCCGGTTGCCGCGCTGGTAAGCGTAACGGGCGCGATTGCAGCGCTGGGCGACACGCTTTTTCCGGCCACGTCGCTGGCGCAAGGCTTTCATCAGGATTTTTCAGGCGCAGCCAATTTCCTGCTCCGGCTGCGCGTCCTGCATCCCGCGTTTGCGATTCTGGCGGGCGCTTATTTCGTCGGAGTGTCCGTGGTGGTTCTGCGGTGGAAGCAAAACCCGGTTGCGACGAAACTCGCGGTTGGCGTCCTGATTTTGACGCTGGCGCAACTTTCGGCGGGCGCCGTCAATGTACTGCTTCTCGCACCAGTCTGGATGCAAATCACGCATCTGTTACTAGCCGATCTGGTCTGGATCTTCCTTGTGCTGTTGGCGGTGGAAGCAAAAATGCACTGAGTTACCCTGCAGGACACCGGATGAGCCTATCCAGTTGGAGAATCGCGCCGAGCGCTATATTCGACAACCTTTATTCCGCGCGACACCAAAAGCAGTTGGACCGCCTGGTGGTGAATTTGAGCGTTGCCGGGCTGGTCGTGCATCTGGGGCTGGTATTCCTGGCGCGCACGCTGGCATCGCCGCCGCCCGTCATTGCCGCTATCGGCAAGAACTATCTGTCGGCCATCTACACGCCGTTCAGCTTCATCCTGTTCTACGAAGTGTTGATGCTGATCGGGGCTTTGCCGAAGTCCACCACGCAATCGATCGCGAAACAGTACGAGATCGTTCGCTGATCTTCATCCGAAGTTTCTTCAAGGAAATCGCTGAGTTGCACGGCGTGAACGAGCTAGTGAGACTGTCGCCGGAAGCGTGGCCGGTGTTTCTGAATTTGAGCGCGGGACTGCTGATGTTCCTGTTGGTGACCGTATTCTTGCATGCCGCGCGGCGGCGAGCGGACGACGACCGGCCCGAATCTGAGTTGTGGGAGCTGGAGAAGTTCATTTCCAGAAAAAAGGCGATTGCTCTGGGCCTGACAGCTCTTTTGCTTGGGGCGGCGGTGCAGCGAGTGATTGAATTCGCGCGCGATTCGGCTGCGCGAGTGAATCTCAACTCCTTTTTCTACACCGACGTCTTCACCGCGATGATTTTCACCGACGTGCTGATCGTGATTCTGTCGCTGATGGTTTCGGACCGCTACGAGCTGGTGTTTCGCAATGGCGCTTTTGTGATCTCGACCATCCTGATTCGATTCTCGTTGACCGCCACCTGGCCATATAGCGCTTTGCTGGCGCTGATGGGAATGCTCTTTGGGATCTTCACGCTGTTGATCCACAACTACCACCTGGACGTCACCGGCGTGCGTTGGTCAAGGGGCAAGCTTAAGAAAGCTCAAGAGTGAGAAAAGCCGAGGCGATTCTGGCTGCGAGCGCAGCATGATTGCGGCCCAGATCGTGGCCTGCTCCTTCGATTTCGAGCAGTTGCACGGGCGCCGGAATCAGCGCGACGGCGCTCGTCAGTTCATCTGAGGTTGCAAACGGATCGCGCGATCCATGCACGAACAAAGCCGGCGTATTGAGGTTGGGAAAATGCGCGGTACGCAGTTGCCCGGGCTTGCCGGGCGCATGCAACGGGTAAGAAAGCAACAGAAGCCGGTCGGCCAGCCCCGGTACTTCCGCCGCCAGCATGCTGGCCTGACGGCCGCCATAGGAATGGCCGCCGAGCCAGACTTGATCGGGATGCTTCTCGCGAATTTTCAGGATTTGCTCGTGCAGGCCTGCGCGATCCCGAGTAGCGTCACCGGGACGAGGAGGTCCGTGGGTGCGCTCTTGCCGATACGGAAGATCGTAACGGATTACTTCGATTTGATGTTCGCTGAATGCGCCGGCGAGAGCCACCAGCAGAGGCGCATTGCGATTCGATCCGGCGCCGTGAGTTAGCAACAGAAAGTTCATGCAAAAAGAGAAAGGGCCGTCTTTTTCGGACGGCCCCTGTTCCAAAATCCCCGGAACATCCCTGTTAGGGTTTCATGACATTCTCGGCCTGCAGTCCCTTGGGGCCCCGCTTCACCTCGAACTCCACCTCCAAACCTTCTTCCAGAGTGCGATAGCCGTTCATCTGGATCGCAGAGAAGTGAACAAACACGTCGTCACCGTTAGAGCGCTGGATGAAGCCATAGCCCTTGGCGGCGTTAAACCATTTCACAATTCCTTTTTCTCTCACTACTAATTCTCCTAGCCTCTGATGCGGTTGCATCTAACGTGCCGCTGTACACTTTGAACGCGCACAGTCTTTGGGTAAAACGGGACTATGATATCACAGGTCCAGAGGCCGTTCGCAAGAGGGAAATGCGTATGGTTTCATAGGATTGGGGTGTCGTACAGCCGTGAAGAATCCGCTCCGGACTCGCATGTTTGCCTGGTGGTATTTCACCATCGCGGGCGGTTTCCTGCTGCTGGCGATTAACCGCTGGCTGCTGGGACAACGCGCCGGATTGGTGCTGGCGCAGTTGGTTACGGCCGCGGCGTTCCTATTGTTTGGATTCCTTTCGTGGAATGAGCCACGCGCGTAAGCAAGTGGTATTTATTTTGAGCGGCTTAAGCCGAGCGCGCGGATGCGCTTGTGCAGATTGGTGCGTTCCATGCCCAGTGCCCGGGCGGCGCCGGAAACGTTCCAACTGGTTTCTTCGAGCGCCCGCAGGATATGTTCCCGCTCGGCGGAGGCCCGCGCTTCCTTGATGTTCGAGCGGGGGCCGGAGTCTTCGGCGATGCGGATCTCCACCGGTACCGAATCCGGCGTCAGCAGATTGCCGGGAGTGAGGATGGCCATGCGCTCGACGATATTGCGCAGCTCGCGGGCGTTTCCGGGCCAGGAATAGCCTTCCAGTATCTCGTAGGTTTCATCCTCTATCCGCTTGGAATGAAAATTGTTGCGGAGGCAGAAATCGTCCAGGAAATAGTCGGCCATGGCAATGATGTCCTGAGGCCGCTCGCGTAGCGATGGCACCCGGATGGGGACCACGCAGAGCCGGTAGTACAGGTCCTCGCGAAACTTCTGCTGCGTAACCAGGTCGGTGAGATTTCGGTTGGTAGCCGAGACCACGCGCACCGCCACGCGGATGGGCTGCTCGCCGCCCACGCGGTGAAACTCGCCTTCCTGCAAAACGCGCAGGAGCTTGGCTTGCGAAGCGGCATGCAGGTCGCCGACTTCGTCCAGGAAGATGGTGCCGCCGTCGGCCAACTCGAACTTTCCTTTGCGCGTGGAGATGGCGCCGGTGAACGCGCCTTTTTCGTGGCCGAAGAGCTCGCTTTCCAGAAGATCGGAAGGGATGGCGGCGCAGTTGACCTTGACGAACGGGCCGTTGGCGAAGGGACTTTCGTGATGGATATGCGCGGCGAGCAACTCCTTGCCGGTGCCGGACTCGCCCATGATCAGAATGCGGGCGTCGGATCGGGCGGCCATAGTGGCTTGCTCCACCACGCGCACGAATGCCGGGCTGGCGCCGATCATTTTAGTGCTGGAGCCCACCAGTTCGCGCAGGCGCTCGTTCTCGCGGCGCAGGCTGGCTTGTTCCAGCGCGTTCTTGAGCGACAGCAGGACTTTGTCGCGGCCGAGCGGCTTCTCTAGAAAATCGAAAGCTCCCGCGCGCGTGGCGGCCACGGCTTCGGCGATGGTGCCGTGTCCGGAGATCATGATGGCGGGAGCCAGGAACTCGCGTTCGCGCAACTGCCTGAGAAACTCGATGCCGCTGCCATCGGGGAGCCGGACATCGAGCAGCAACAGATCGGCGCGCTCGGCCGCGGGCTTGGCGTCGGCGATGGTTCGGGCCAGGGTGACGGAGTAGCCTTCGCGCTCCAGAATCAAGCGCAGCGAGCCGCCGATATTGGGCTCGTCGTCCAGGACGAGAATGCGTTTCGAGGCCATGCTTACTCGGGAACCACCGGCCAATAACCCGGACGCGAGCGAACCGCCACGCCGGCGCGTTTGGACACTACGCGGATACGATGAAAGCCGGTTTCATTGGTGTTGGCGGGCGTATAGCTGAGCAAATATTGGCCGTGGATTTCTTCACCAATCCGTGTGATGGCCTGTGCGAGCGCGTGCTCGTTCTCGAGCGAGTATGGCCGGCCGCCGGTGTAGCGCGTCATGGCCGGTACGGGGTCTTCCGCCCCCACGCCGCGGGTGGTGTTGATCCAATAGATCAAAGTGTTGCTCATGGTGACGTCGGCGAGCGCGTCGTCAAGGGTGCTTTCACTGCCTTGGTCGTACGGCGCTGAGATCAGCAGCAGGATTCGGCGGCGGACTGGAGGGCGCCGATCGAGCAGGCGCATGGCGGCGAGCGTGGCGTCGATGACGTGACCAACGCCGGGCGAAAATTCGATGCGGCGCAAAGTGCGGGTCAGCCGTCCCAGGTCGGGCGTGAAATCCTGCCGAACTTCGAGCTTGCTGTCGAAGCTGAAAATCGCGGCCTCACCGCCGACTCCCACTACCAGAGCGCCGAGCAGGGGACCCAGTTGGTGAACCCGCTCGACGGCGCGCCCTTTGAGATTGGTCTGAATGGCGATGGCGAGCGAGATGGGCAGGAAATCGCCGTCTTCGTGGACTTGCTGGGGGATGTCGTTGTCGTAGAGCTGGAAGTCGGCGGCGGTAAGTCCGTTGATGAAGTTGCCGGAGCGATCGGTGACTGAAGTGGGTGCGACTACCAGGCGAACGGGGACGCGGAGAACGGGTTGGGCGGAGAGAAGCATGGGGAATAACGCTGCGGCGAACAACCGATATAACTTGAGGTGGGGCGGACGCCCTCGTCCGCGCCGGACCCCCCGGTCCGGCCCCGGCAAACCATTTCCAGCGGAGGCCGACGGGGGCGTCGGCCGCGGTCCAGGGGGACCGCCCCACAGGGGACCGCCCCACTGACGCGCGCGGCCCAGTAAAGAGGAGAGCAGTGGTCTAAGCCACGGGAAGCAGGACACGGAACGCGGCTCCTCCGAGTTCGCCAGGCACCAGGAGAATGTCGCCGCCGGCCAGCAGCGCGCTCTTGCGGGCGATAGACAGCCCCAGGCCCATGCCCCCGCGCTTGAACGAAATGGCCGGTTGAAAGAGCGAACTGCGCGCTTGCGGGCTGAGTCCAGGACCGGAATCATGCACTTCAATGGTAATCCTGTCCCCACCAGCGGCCGTGACGCCTAGCACGACGCCGCCTGGAGTGACGGCCTGGGCGGCGTTTTCGAGCAGGTTGGTCAGCACGCCTTTGACGAGATCTTCGTCGGCATAGACACGGGGACGATCGGGGGCCAGGCGTGTGCTGTAGACGATATCGGGATGCGCGGTCCGCAAGAAGGCGATGCGTTCTTCGAGCAGCGAATTGATGTCGATGGGTTTCGGAGATACGGGCGGCTCCGCGGAAAACTCGGAGAACGCGCGGACGCGCCGCTCCAAACTCTGCACTTCATCCACGACGATCTGCGCGGCCTGTTCGTAGAAATCGCCGCCGGAGTCGGATTGGCGGGCCGCGATCTCCTCCATGGTGAGGCGGATGGGCGTGAGGGAATTCTTGACCTCATGCGCCATCTTCCTGGCGAGGGCCTGCCAGCTTTCGAGGCGCGTCACGTAGACCAGGCGCTCCTGGGATTGCTTCAATTGCTCGGCCATTTCGTTGAAGGCGCGCACGGCGGAGCCGATTTCGTCGTTACCGATAAGGGATCCAACCGCGGGGCTGCCTTCGGGCACTCGATATTCCATGTGTCCGGCGGCCACTTCGGATAGTCCCTTGGTCAATTCGTGGATGGGCTGGCTGATCCGTTTGGCGAAGTAGAGCAGCGCGAGAAATGTCAGCAGCCAGATTGCAACCGCGAGCAGCAGGTAGGTATAGGTGAATCCGCGGCGCCAATTGTGGGTGCCCGCGGCGGCAACCGTGGCTCTTGCGCCGACGTATTGGTCGTTGAGGCGCTGCATGTCGACGCCATGGAGAGAGGTTGAATACAGCGCGACACCGTCCCCGCGCCGGACCAGATACTGGATGAGGTCGCGATGGTAAACGACGCTCTCCGGTTCGCCGCTTGAGAAGAACTCCTGGATTGCGATTGGCCATTGGCTCCGGGCTGCTATCGGAAACTGCTTCGGCGGGATGCGTCCTGAGACGGCGTCCTGCTTCAACGCTTCCGACGCCCGGCGGTAAAGCTCGTGCCCGGTGTTCTTGAGCGACTGCGAAACCTGGTCCAGCTCGGGAGTGGAGGAAAGGGAAAGGCTGTAGTGGAGCAGGCGAACCGAGATCCATCCCATCAGGCACAGCGGCGCCAGCGTGGCAACCACGAAGACCAGGATCAGACGGTTGCGCAGCCGGTTCATTGCTGTGATTTGAGGTCGGCCAGTTGGAACGGCGCCGATTCCACCGACCAATGATCCTGCTGGGGACGCGCCGGGCGGCTGAAGAGCTCGATCAGCGTGGCCAGGTTGAGGCCGGAACCGGCGGGCAGAGGATCTTTGGATTCGGCGCTGCGGATTTCCAGGCGCGCCCAGAGCGGCCGGCCAGCCGGCAGCCCGGCGGCTGGGATGACGATATTGTCCAGACACCAGGACTCGGCGCTGGAGGCGGAAAGACGCATGCCGGAACGGCGGAAATCGCGCACACGAACCACCGAGAACTTCTCTTCCCACACATCGTAACTGACGGTGAATCGCTCCAGCGATCCAGCGACGACGTTGTCCTTCGATCCGGAAGCGATGATCAGTTGAAAATCGAAGGGGACCGCCGCGCCGTCGTGCAGCCGGGAGAGGGACTTGCCGGCGAGGAAGTGCAAGCTGGGCGCGCTGACATGGAGGTCGCCCGCGACGTGGCGCGGCAGCAAGCCTGTGGGCACGGTCATCCCGGCCAGTTCCAGGGTGAGGAACAGCGCCAGGACCGCTTGCTTACGCGCGCGGCTCGGTATCGCGCGGTTCAGTAACGCGCGGCTCGGAATAGTCCAGCTCAAAAATTCATTCCCGCGATCACTACCGGGGTGACGTGGCCCTGCCGGAGAGGGAAAGCCAGCGCCACGAGAAAAGCGCCCTTCTCAAGGATACCCAGGCCGCTCGACACGCCGACGCCGGCCGATTCCTTGGCCTCCGGCGACTTGCCTTGATCCCAAACGGACCCGGTATCGTAGAATACCCGCATCATATGATAACCGTATGTGACGGACCCGTATGCCAGCCGGTTTCCGCCCAGAGGGTCCAAGTCGTACTTATTCCAGCCGCGCAGCAGCGTGCTATCACCGAGCGCGAAGCGCTCAAAAAGCGGAGCTTGGCCGTAAATCGCGCCGGCCATCATGGTCACTTCCACGGACTGCGTACGGCTTGAGTAATTGTACTTCAAATGAGCTACATGGCGGGTGTAGGCCAGGTTCGAGGCTAGCAGGGTAGTGGCCGCGCGCAGGCTGTAACCTGCGTCCAACTCCTGAGTGCTGGGGCCGGATTCCGGCTTATCTGAAGCAACCCACCGCTGATGATAGCGCAGAGTATTTATCACAGCGTTGGCGGATTCCGATCGCGCGGCCGAAGGGAGATTGTTCAGCTGTTCGAAGCCGAGCCCGACGGTGTACGTCAAGGGTGCGGCAATTACAAAGGTGGCGCTGGGCTCATAGTTCAGACGGGAACCATAGGCGCCAGAACCAATGGAAGAAGACTCGGAAGAGGGACGCGAATCAATCGCGAGGGCCGCGAGCGTGGAAGAGGCATACTGATTCTGATAGGCATCCAACTCGAAGCCCAGGCGGATGCGGCCGTTCGCCAAAGTCAGCCGCTCGTACTTGGCCTGCAGGCCGGACACGCGCTCGATCAGTGCGTCCGCATCGCGCAGCATTCGAAAGGTGAAGGCGTTGGGACCCACGGTGCTCGAGAGCTGGCCCGTTCCCGTGAATCCGAGAGCGGAGTTATAGCTAAGGTTGGGAACGGAAGCATCGAAAGATCCACCGGCTCTGTCCACCTGGATCAGCACCCGGACGGATTGGGGCTCCGCGCCGCGCGCCAGCTTGAACGTAACGTCGTGAGCCCGCAGTTCTTCGCGAATGCGGAGCGCCAGCCGATCCAGCGCCTCGGTGCTCACCTTGGCGCCCACCAGACGCCGGATTTCTTCCAGCGACGAGGTACTGAGCTGGTAGTCGCGATGGTCGACGAAATTGATGCTCTCGATGGTGTAGCGGGAATTGACGTTCAGGTCGGAAGCTTGTGGTTCGGGTAGTTCGCCAGCCGGGGAACCGCTAACAGGGGTAAGCGATTGACCAGGAAGGGTCACCGCCGCCAGTACAGGAATCAGAGCCAACCTCAGGGCGCGAAGCCTCATGGCGGGAGAGAATGGCAAGCCAAGGGCCAGCGTCAAGTTGTTGGAAACGTTGACGCTTGGCATAGGCGATGTGTGCCGTGACGGCACAGGTGTAACGCCGGCAAGCGGATATCTTACGATACCTTGGCGGTCTGAGTGCGCCGGTTGGCCGCTTCGAGCACACCGTCAATAGAGGGGACGATCAATTGGCGGCGGCCCAAGCGGATCACTCCCTTGCGCGCCAGGGCGTTCAAGGTAGTGGACGTCGTTTCGCGAGTGGCGCCGATCAGGCTGGCCAGTTCGCCCTGCGAGAGAGGAATGGAATACTCGGCTCCGTTGGCCCGGGCGCCGAACATTTTAGCCAGGTCGGCCATGTAGTAGAGAATGCGATACTCGACATCGCGCAGGCAGAGCAATTCGATTTTTTTCTCTAATTGACGCTTGCGCTCGGTGAGCAGGCCGGAAATTTCGCGCCATAGCTCGGGATGCGCGTCACAAACCCTGAGAAATAGATCCCTTGGAATGACGTAAATCACGCCCTCCATCAGCACCTCCGCGGCGATGTTCCGCGAAGCTTCGTTCCCGAGCGCCTGCTCTCCGAACAATTCGCCGGAGGTGACGATCTGCAGGATAATCTCTTTGTTGTCGTCTCCCCGTTTGTGAATCTTCACCAAGCCGGACTCGAGAAAGAACAGCGAGTCCAGCGGACTGCCCTCCGAGTACACGGTTGCGAAACGCCGATTGGGAGTAAATTTAGTGACGCCGTCCAGGTTGATCAACTCATTCCGAACGACGTTTGCGATGGAGGTAGATTGCGCGTCCATTGATCCTGATCATTATAGTCCGAATGTCAAGTGAATTGTCATACAAAATCTTGGGGATCTTAACCTATCTATCGATAGCCGGAATGCAAGCGCTCAATTCCGGTCGCGTACCTGGGCGGCCAGATGCGCGGCAGCGTCAAAGTGGCGTCGCATGGCGTCCCGGTCTAAGCGCTCGCGGAACTCCTGGAGCTTGCCGATGTAGCTGTCCAGCGCAACAAGTATCTGATGCCGGTTAGTGTCAAAAATATCGCCCCAGATATCGAAAGAACTGAGGGCCAGACGGGTGCTGTCCACCAATGCTGGCCCATAAACGCCGGATTGGGGCTCCGGACGGCCGTCCAGGGTCGCGGCCAAGGCCGTGGAGGCAAGCTGGGGCAGGTGCGAAGTGAACGCCACGGTCCGGTCGTGCTCGGCGGGGGTTAGGATCACGGGCACGGAGCCAATCTTTGGAATCCAGGCGAGAAACTCGCGCGCGGCTGGAGTTTCCAGTTCTGAGGCGGATTGAGGTGTCAGGACGTAGGGCCGGCCCTGAAAAAGGCCGGCTTCGGCCGCTTCCACGCCCCGGCGCTCCCGTCCGGCCATGGGGTGCCCGCCGAGAAACTGGGCGCGCGAAATTACCTGGCTGGCGCGCTGGACGATGGCCTGCTTAGTACTGCCCGCGTCGGTGATCAACGCGCCGGGTTTGACGCAAGGCTCCAGTTCGGCCAGAGTGGCGATGATCCTGTGAATGGGCTGGGCGAGATATATCAGATCCGCCTGGGCGGCGGCCACGTCGGCCGGCAGCGCTTCATGGATGACATCCAGCGCGAGCGCGGCGCGAATGGCTTCCTCTGAGCTGACGCCGATAATGCGCCCGGTGAAACCGGCCCTGCGCAGTGCCAGCGCAAACGATCCACCGATCAGCCCAACGCCAAAGATTGCGACCGTCTTCATGCGAAATTTATACCGAACGTCCGACGGCGGGTGCGATGATGCGCAACTGGTCCATCAATTCGGCGAACTGATTCGGAAACAGCGACTGAGCGCCGTCGCTCAGCGCATGATCGGGATCGTGATGGACTTCCACCAGCAAACCGTCGGCGCCCGCCGCCACGGCCGCGCGGGCCATGGGGAGCACCTTGTCGCGGCGTCCGGTGCCATGCGACGGGTCGGCCACAATGGGCAGATGCGATAGCGACTTCACCACCGGGATGGCCGCGATGTCCATAGTATTGCGCGTGGAGGTTTCAAAGGTGCGGATGCCGCGCTCGCACAGGATGACGTCGTAGTTTCCGCCGGAGAGAATATATTCGGCGCTGAGCAACAGCTCTTCAATGGTGGCGGAAATGCCGCGTTTGAGCAGCACCGGCTTGCGCAAGGCCCCCAGTTCGCGCAGCAGGTTGTAATTCTGCATGTTGCGCGCGCCCACTTGCAGAATGTCGACGTAATCGGCGATGAGGGGGATCTGCGTTTGATCCATCACTTCGCTCACCAGCAGCAGGTGGTTGCGGTCCGCCGCTTCCCGCATTAGCTTGAGGCCGTCTTCGCCCATCCCTTGGAAGCTGTAGGGCGATGTACGCGGTTTGAACGCGCCGCCGCGCAGGACTTTCGCACCGCTGCGGGCGACGGCTTCGGCCACCTGCCCGATCTGATCGCGGTTTTCGACGCTGCAAGGCCCGGCCATGACCACCACTTGATCGCCGCCGATTTCGACGTCGCCGATTTTGACGATTGTGCCGGCGGGTTTGAAGTGGCGGCTGGCCAGCTTGTAGGGCGAGACTATGCGATGGCATTCCTTGACGCCCGGCATGACTTCGAACTCGATGGGGTCCACGTCGCCCACCGGGCCCACTCCGCCGAGCACGGTATGCATCATCCCGGACGAGCGATGGACGATGAAGCCCATGGACACCAGCCGGTCGATGACTTTTTGGGTTTGCGCCTCTTCGGCGCCTTCCTGCATGACTACCAGCATGAGCTTCCAATATAGCGAGGACACCAATATACTGGGGGATCGATCCAGATCATGCGCCGCGTTAACGCATCGCTCGCCATTCTTGCGCTGCTGGTCTGCTACGCTTCCACGCTCGGCGGAATGGTGCGGCAATGGTGGACCGACGAAGACATGGGCTACGCCTTCCTTGTCCCGTTTGTGATCGGCTGGGTGGTTTGGCGCGAGAGAGCGCGCTGGCGAAGTTTGCCGGTAAAGCCGAGCACTTGGGGATTTGCCGTTCTGGCCGTTGCGGCCTGCCTGCAAGTTGCGTCGGCGCTGGGCGCGGGACTTTTTGCGGGATCGCTGGCGCTGGTGTTGTCGCTCGCCGGACTTGTTCTGTGCCTGTTCGGGTTCGCGTGGCTGCGGGCCTGGACGTTTCCGCTGCTGCTGACGCTCTTCATGCTGCCGAAGCTCGGGATCGTCTACAACCAGATCACGCTGCCCTTGCAGCTGCTGGCTACGCGGCTGGCGGGCGGCATCCTGTCAACGGCCGGGTTCATGGTGCTTCGCGACGGCAATATCCTGAACGTCGCCGGACATAGCATCGCGGTGGTGGAGGCGTGCGACGGAATCCGGTATCTGCTGCCGCTGGCGTTTCTCGCGCTGATCTTCGCGTACGCATCCGGCGCGAAATGGTGGATGCGAGTGACGATGCTGGCCGCCGCGATTCCTACGGCGATTGTCGCGAATGCGCTGCGGGTGGCATTTTCGGGATTGTCGCCGGCTTTGAGGTCCGGGGCTCCGCACCAGCTGCTGGGAACACTCATTTTTCTTTTGTGTTTGGGATTATTGGCTGGAATTTACCACGTGCTCGCGCTAATGTCGCTCACGAGACGCGATTGCGGGCGGCTCGGGACATAAGCCAGCGGCGATCACTGAGATTCGCCTGCTCCAGGCTACAATCGGTACTTGCAAAAACCTGACGCAATCATCATTGGAGCCGGGCACAACGGCTTAGTCTGCGCGGCCTATTTAGCCGGAGCGGGACGGCGCGTGCTGGTCCTGGAACGCCGCGAGTTGGTGGGCGGATGCGCGGTCACCGAAGAAATCTGGCCGGGTTACCACGTCTCCACTGCTTCGTATCTGACGAGTCTCTTGCAGGAGCGCGTGATTCGCGACCTGGATCTGCCGCGCTTCGGCTACCAGGTGGACGCCAAGGATCCGGCGTTCTTTTCGCCATTTCCCGACGGCCGCTATCTGTTCATGTGGCAGGATAGCGCGCGGACGCTCCAGGAGATCGCGAAGTTCTCGCGGCACGACGCCGCGGTGTTTCCGGCCTACGAAGACTATTTGGAGCGGCTCTCGCAAGTGGTGGAAAGCCTGCTGCTGACCACGCCGCCCGAGTTCCCGCCGCAAGGCCTGGGCGATTTCGTCGATTATCTGAAGCTCGCGGCCAAGATGCGCGGGCTCAGCGCCAAGGAGATCGTCGGGCTGGTCAAGATCTTCACACAAAGCGCGGTGGAGTTTCTGGACCAATGGTTCGAATCGGACCAGTTCAAGGTGACGCTCGCCACCGACGCCGTCATCGGCGCGAACGGCGGACCACGCTCGCCCGGAACCGCGTACATCCTGCTGCATCACGTGATGGGAAGCGTGGCCGGGCATCGCGGGCTGTGGGGCTTCGTGCGGGGAGGGATGGGCGGGGTTTCAGAGGCGATCGCGGCGTCGGCGCGCAGCCGGGGCGTCGAGATTCGGACCAACGCGGGCGTGGATCGCATCAAGATTGCGAACGGCCGGGCGCGCGGCGTGGTGCTGGAGGACGGGGAAGAGATCGACGCCAATATGGTGATCAGCAATCTCACGCCGCAGCTCACGTTCCTGCATTTGACGGATCAGAGCGCGCTGCCCGTTGATTTTGTGGACGCGATCCGCAAATACCGCAGCGAAGGCACGTCGTGCAAAATGAATCTGGCGCTCGCGGGGCTCCCGAATTTCCGTGCGCTGCCGGGTGACCCTGCTTCTCAAGATGGGGGTCCGCAGCACCGCGCCACCATGCACCTGTGCCCGTCGCTCGAATATATAGAGCGCGCCTGGGACGACGCCAAGTACGGGCATCCTTCGCAGTCGCCGTTACTCGAACTGACCGTGCCCACCATGTACGATCCGTCGCTCGCGCCGGCGGGCAAGCACATCATGGGCATTTTCATTCAATATGCTCCCTACACTCTGCGCGAGGGTAATTGGGATGAACTGCGGGAGCCGTTCGCGTATCGCTGCCTGGATATCATCGAAGAATATGCACCGGGTTTCCGCGATCTGATCATTGATAAGCAGGTACTCACGCCGCTGGATCTGGAACGCCGTTTCGGGCTGACGGGAGGTAACATCTTCCACGGCGAAATGTCCCTGGATCAAATGTTCGTGATGCGGCCGGTGGCGGGAAGCGCGCGCTATCGGACGCCCATCCGCGGGCTGTATTTATGCGGGTCTGGAACGCATCCGGGCGGCGGAGTGATGGGCGCGCCGGGGTACAACGCGGCGCATGAAATCCTGAAGGACTAGTGGACCGCTCCCTCACGGTCACGGCTCGGAAACGGAGTTCGCTAAAGTGAAGGAGGGTTCCTTGAGTCGTTAGACGTTACTGAGCCGCGACCGATCAACAGGGGTTGCTGCGAAGGTGGCCTGACTTTAGCACTGTTCCAGAAACGCTCCAGCCCGAAACCAATTGGCATCGGCGAGTCCGCCCTCAGCTTCCCAGTAGGCGCGGGCCAGCTGTCCCGTGATTTCTTCCTTCGTCGAAGGGCGTAAGCGCATTCTTGTAGCGGCGGTTCTTTCGTGAGCGGCGACCCAAACTGCTGCGCGGAGGTCCTGTATGAATTCCCCTACCGAACCGCGAAAATGCCTTGCCAGCAACTTCAGAAAGAAGTCCCTCAGGTCGTCGGCATGGCCAGTATATGCGTGTTGCTCAATGCAGCCTAGGATGAAGTCGAATACCGCTTCGTAATCCGAATAATCGAGTTCTTTCCATGATATTAGGTCGTACAACGCCATTTCAAGATCGTCGTGAATGTGCGCTAGGGCGAATGCCAGGAGCGTTAGGACGGAACCCCGGTGCCGCTTGTAGTTTAGCGCCGCGAACTTCCACAGGATAGGCGTCGAGCTAATCTCTTTAATTGCGGGGTAGCGATCAGCGCATCTTCTGGCGAAGAGAGCATTGAGCTGCAGCAGGCTCGGCGAGTTGGAATCTGTAATCCTAACTGCGATACAGTGATGAATCCAAACTTGGACGCTGCGTCTCCGCCATAGCTTTCAAAGTGCTTTTCGACTAGCCGCTGGAGATTGCTCGTAGCCAGTTGCGATTGCTCGAATGCGGTGCCGAATTCCTCCCACTCAGGACTTGGCCAAGGCAGCGGAAGCGGTGGCATCAATAATCGATTTTAGCGTAACTACGTCCTCAGGCTTGCGAATTTCTTGCAGTCGCAGCGTTATTAGGTTCCGAAGGGCTTCGAGATCATATTCACAGATCGGTTTGTCATGTGTTAGGCCGATCTCATGCTCGATGTTGCCTGCAATGACGGTTAGCTCTGCGCGATCAAAGAGTTCGTTTATAGCCAGTGAGATCGCACCTTGCATGATATTTAATTCGGGTTTCGCAGGTAGTGACTTCATTATTTCCGTTGCAGCCCGGCCGGTGCCCATCCGTGGTCTCCTCTAGTTGCTAGAATTCCTGGAGTCTACCATAGGCTCTTGTTCAAAAACAAACCGTACCTTTGAACGGTACGGCCAGTACGCCAGCCGACCGTCGAGCTCTCCTTTCTTGGCCGCTCCTACGATCAAGAGTTAACGCGGCGCTTTCTATCCGCTACTCTCAGTTTGTACCTTACGCCCATCCATCCACGCCCTAGTAACTCCCGCCGGCACCGATCCGCGGCTCGCCCGCTTGGCAGCACCCCTAGATGGCCGGCAATAGGGCTGCCAAATACAAGCATATGAAAAGAAAAGGCTATAACCGTGGTTTATACGCCTGCTGTTTTATTATCGGCAGCTTCTGCCAGGTTCTGTACCAATTGCTCCGTTTGCGGTGATTGGCCCCTCCGCTACGTATTTGATCGAATAGCTGGTGTTTTGGCTGCACCGGACCTTCATTTAGTTTGATGCGCTACTACCGACATAAGGTTGCGAGCTAACGTCCGTCTGTAGCGTTGAGCTTCGGCCCACGCTGAGTGGCCGTCAAATCTGCGCCGGGCCTTCCAAACTTCGCCACAGATACCACATCGCGACTGATGAATAGGGCCGCCAAGCTACCGCTAACTCCTCGATCTGAGCGGGAAGCGGCAGTTCCTCCAACTGGTACGCCTTGCGGATGGCCGAGCGCACGCCCAGATCGCCGGTGGCCAAAATATCTGGACGCCGGAGCGCGAAAATCAGGAACATGTGCGCGGTCCACACGCCGACGCCTTTTACCTGCGTCAAATGCTCGATAACTTCGTGATCGGTCAGGTCCGGGAGCGTCTCAAACTTTATGTGGCCCTTATTTGTCCGGCGCGCCAGATCCCGGATATATGCAGTCTTTTGCTTGGAAAGCCCGGCTTTGCGCATCCTGGCCGGGGTCAGTTTCAGGATGGCGTCGGGCGTAACTTCGGCGCCCGGCAGCATGGCGGTCAGGCGCCCCAGGATTACCGATGCTACCCGGCTGCTGAGCTGTTGGTTCACAATAGATCTGACCAGCGTGCTAAAGCCGGGTTCGCTATGCTCGATCTTATAAGCCCCCACGCGTTCGATGATGGCTCGCATGACGGGGTCGGATTTCTTGAGGTGAACAATGGCCTTACGCATTGGAACGAGAATTAGAAACTGTGCATCTACCAATATAATTCGTATGCGTCCAATTGCCCTGATCGTCCTTTCCGCCCTGGCCGTTTCCGCTCTGGCCGCGCTCCTGCTCGCGCAGGACGACGTCACTCTCAAGGTGGAGGTGAACCTGGTCAACATCATGTTCAGCGTTCGCGACAAGAAGGGCGGGCTGGTCGGCAATCTAAATAAGGACGACTTCAAAGTCTTTGAGGACGGCAAGGAGCAGGAGGTCAAGTTTTTCACTCGCGAGACGGATCTGCCGCTGACCATCGGGTTGCTCATTGACGTGAGCGCCAGCCAGATGAACCTGATCGAAATCGAAAAGAATGCAGCCTATCAGTTCTTCGGATCCGTTCTGCGCAAGCAGGACCTGGCGTTTCTGATCAGCTTTGGCGAAGACTCAGAGCTGCTGCAGGACTACACCAACTCGCCGAAGCTGCTGCGCGCCGGATTGGAGGGTCTGCACGTGAGTTCGGGCGTAGGCGGGTTCGGACCAGGCCCGGTGCCCACTATTTCGCAACCCCGCGGGACCGTTTTGTATGACGCGGTCTATGTGGCATCCGCCGACCAGCTCAGGGGACAAGTGGGCCGCAAAGTTCTGGTGCTCATCACCGACGGCGAGGATGAGGGAAGCAAGTACAAGATCTCGCAGGCCATCGAAGCCGCGCAGAAGGCCGATGCGATCATTTACGGCTTCTACTATGTGGATCGCGCTTTCTATATGGGGCACGGGATGGTCTTCGGCGGCGCCAGCGATTCCGCGCTCCGCCAGATGTCGGAAGACACCGGCGGCCGCGTTTTCCACGTGGATCGCAAGCTGACTTTGCAGGACGCCTTCAACGAATTGCAGGAGGAGATGCGCAGCCAGTACGCCATCGGCTACACGCCCACCAATCCAACGAAAGACGGCACCTTCCGCAAACTGGAGGTCAAGGCCGGCAACAGGGACTGGAAAGTACAAGCTCGCAAAGGCTACTACGCCGTTAAGACCGACAACAACTGAGTCCGGAGTGAGGGCGGATTTCCCGATCCGGCCAGGCGCACTGGACGATGTGGAGATGATCGTCGCGCATCGGCGAGCGATGTTTCGCGACATGGGCCATCTCGATGAAGACTCGCTGGATAAAATGTGCCAGGCGTTTCGGCCCTGGCTGGAGCGGAAGATGCGCGACGCCGAGTATCTGGCGTGGTTCGCCGTCGATTCCGGCGGCGCGATCGCGGCGGGCGTTGGATTGTGGCTGATGGATTGGCCTCCGCACATGCTCGCCCCCGGTGCTCCACGCGGGAACATTCTTAATGTGTACACGCGGCCCCAGAATCGGCGCCATGGGCTGGCGCGCAGGCTGATGGAGACGGCCATCGACTGGTGCCGGGCAAATCACGTCCGAGCGGTGATCCTGCATTCGAGCGACGATGGCCGGCGTCTTTATGAATCCATGGGATTCCGGGCCACCAATGAAATGCGCATTCTGCTGGAGTGAGTAGTCCGGTCGTTTCCGCTCTGAAGAACGCCGCTCTAAAGGACGCGGCGGGCGCTGCCGATCTAGGAAAGACCGGTTTTGTCTCCCCATGAGACCACTCGCTCCCATCCCTTTTGGCCTGCTGGCGGCGGTGCTGCTGCCCGTTGCGGCCAAAGCGAGTGACGCCGCGGGTTGCACGGATCTGAAGCCGTTGCCGAGGCTGGAAGGCTGCGTGATTGTGGAGTGTTCGGCCAAGCGTCACGATCACGATCCTTTCGACGCCGCCGACGGCAGCGGCGCCCCGGCGGATGCCGATACCAATGCGCTCTCCTACAGTTGCCCCTTGGCGGATCTGCGGAAAATGAAGCGTGATTTCGCCGTCCAACTGCGCAACGCCGGTTATCAAAACGTGAACGAGGACACAAGCGATGCCGCCAGCCCGGCGTTGACGGCGCGGAAGGGATCGCAATGGATCCACTGGGATGCCAATACCGAGGATGGCGCCGTCACCTACACGTTAACAGCGGCGAGCGGCGCCGGCGAAAAATTCAAAGCGGAGGCTTGCGGGCAGCCGCCGCTGCTTTCGTCATTGAAGCAGTGCGAAGTGGTGGAATGCAATTCGAAATCCGAGGATTCCGTGGCAATGCGCACCGCGCAGAAGGAGGAAACGCCGCTGGCAGGTAACGTACAGACTGTTACGCTCGCGTGCCCTTCCATCAGCCCGGCGCAAGCCTTCTCGACTGTAGAGACTGAGCTGAGGACCGCAGGCTTCGAGATTCTGTTCAGCGATCGCGAAAATCCCGAGAGTGGATGGATGACCGGGCGAGCGGGGCGGCGCTGGGCGGAATTTGTGAGTACGCCGGACGGCGAATCGATGTCTTATGCGTTCACTTTGGTTCCGTCCGCTGAGGTGTTGACGGCGGTCCAGCCCGAGCCGAAGGAGCCGAAGGAAACGAAGGAGCCAAAGAATAACGCACCCGCGCCGCAGCCGACGCCCGTTCAATCCGCGGCAGCGCCGGCAGTCAGAATTCCCGCGCCGGCACCGGAGGTTCCTCCGGCTGCTCCGGTATCCGCCATAGCCGCGGCCGTCCCGGTGGCCGTATTTATTCCTCCCAAGCCCATTCTCCAGGTTCCCATCGAAGCCACCGAGGACCGGATTCTTAGCGTCAGAGGGGACGTCGCGATCGATATGCTGGTGGACGTCAGCGCAGACGGATTCGTGACGAAAGCCGAGCTGACGGGCAAGGTCACCAGTAATGTCCTCAAACTGAAGAGCGCCGCGCTAGAGGCGGTGTCGCATTGGCGCTTTGAACCTGCCCGGCAGGACGGGCGGATCGTGCCGGCCGTCAAAATCGGCGTGCGGATGCATTTTCGCGGCCGGCCGTGGCTTTTTTAGGCTACACAATGTTTACTTCAGCTTGTCGGCGACCTTGGCGAGCGCCGCATTCGCGCAGGCCGCGTCTTTTTCTCCGCCCGGAGCGCCGCTCACCGCAACCGCGCCAATCAGTTGATCGCCCACTTTGATCGGCACGCCGCCCATGGCGTTAATGGTTCCTGGCACCACGGGAGGGGGCGCGGGAGTTCCGGCAGGCAGACCAGGCGGCGGTCCCGACGGCCGTCCAAAGGCCATCACGCTATTGGCTTTCATGCGGGCCACTTCCACGGTCGCCATGCCAGCGCCATCGTCGCGCAGGAAGGCTTTTAAAATATTGGCGTGGTCGACCACAGTGACGGTCACTTTGTAACCGTTGGCGCGGCATTGGGCCATGGCGTCCTGGGCGATGGTTTGCGCCACGTCGACGGTGAGCACCTTCTGGGTGGGGAGGCCATCCTGGGCGAAAGCTCCCGGGGCGAACGCCAAAGCCGAGAGCGTCGCGCCGGCCACCAAGGCGAGAGAGTGAGTCAGTTTCATGATTGTGAGTCCTCCTGATTAGGATCGCTCAATACGGTAGCACGGAGCCGTAGTATAATTCTTGCGGTTGCGGCCGGAGGAAAACGATGGCCAAATTATCCGTATTTTCGTTCGCGGTCGCGATTCTCATTGCACCGGCCGCTTATTCGCAGCTAGCCACCTGCACGTTGGCGACGCCCCCTCCGCCTTTGGTGACGGCGCGTGGCGAGTCCGAGCTAGTGGAAGATGTCTTACTGACCTGCGTTTCGACCGCGCCGTCGCAATCGATATCCATCAACGTCCAAGTGGCTTTGAACACCAACCTGACCAGCCGTATAACGAACACGGCTACGCTGGCCATGGAGCCGCTGTTGTCGATCGACGACCCGGACCCGGGCGTCCCGAATACCAGCAACGGTTTCCCTTACTTCGGGCAGGTGCTCGGGACACCCGGAATTCTGGCGGGCGCGGCCGGCTCCGGCAACGTTTACCAGGGGACGCAAGCGGCGTCGAACGCGGTGCGGTTTCTCGGTGTGCCCTACGTAACCGGCGGTACGCGCGTTTTTCGCATCACCAACCTGCGCGCCAACGTTGCGCTGCTGGGCATAAATCCAGTGAATGCGGATGTCGGAATCAATACGGATATTGCGATAGAGATCACCAATCCGGAGATCACCGTGGCGAACGGCGCGGGCGCTTTCAAGTTCACCTCGGGACCGATCGCCGGCGCGGTCGGGCTGGAGCTGAGCTTCGCCGAACTGTTCCCGGCCGCGTTCAAGAAACGCATTGAGAATATGACGGGCGGGCCGTTGACGCTCAAGCACCAGGACGTACCCGGCACGGTGTATTGTACGGAGAGCGGGTTTACCCCCGGGTATGAGTCGCTCACTTCGGGTGTTCCGGGCCTGGCCGACACCGGTGTCCGCCTGCTGGCCGTCCTCAAGAGCATTCCGGCCGGCATCACGACGCTGACCGTCCCGAATCAAGTGACTTCCTTAGCCGGCAGCCTGGTGGCGCGTCGCGTGTTCCCTCCCTTCGGAGCCGATTTTTCGGAGGGTACCGTCACCACCGCCACGGGCAGCAGCACGGCTACCGTGAGTGCGGTGCAAACCGCCGAATTGCTTTACGACGTAACGGCCGCGGCGCCCTATCTGGGCGAGAACGGCTGCAGCACACTGGATACCTTCAACATCGGTGTGTTTCCATCGTTGCCCATGTCGATGAGTTCCACGGTGGTGATCGGCTATTTGGCGCCGATTGACACCGTCGGCATCGCAAGCGCAACAGCGCCAGAGCCGCGCTTCGAACCGTAACGTGCGTCGCTTTACCACCGGGTTAGTTAAAGCGATTGCGCGCAATTCATTCGGAACTATGAAGGCTGGCGTGCATCAAACAACATGGGTGTGTTACAAGACCCCAAGGAGACCTGAAGCATGAAAATCGTCAGGCTGGCCGCAGTTGGCAGTTTATCCATCGTACTGGCGGCCGCGTTATTTGGACAGGGACCACCTCAAGCTCCCGATCAAGGTGACCAGGGCGCGCAGCAGCCGGGGCAACTGCCGCCGTCGGCGCCACCGCTCAATCCCCAACAGCTTCAGGACTTGGTAGCGCCGATTGCGCTTTATCCGGATAATCTGCTCAGCCAGATCCTCGCGGCCAGCACCTACCCGATCGAGATCGTTGAGGCGCAACAGTGGCTGCAGCAAAACCGCAATCTCAAGGGGCAAGCTTTGATGGACGCGGCGAAGCAGCAAAATTGGGACCCGAGCGTTCAAGCTCTAGTGGCGTTTCCCGACGTCTTGACTCGCCTGAATCAGGACGTCCGCTGGACCACGGACCTGGGCAACGCGTTCCTGGCGCAACAGCCGGACGTGATGAATGCCGTGCAGCAGTTACGCGCGAGAGCGCAGGCCAACGGTAAGCTGCAATCGAATCAGCAAGAGACAGTGACCACCCAAACTCAAAACGGGCAAACGGCAATAGACATTGCGCCTCCCAGTCCGGAAGTGGTCTACGTTCCGGTTTACAACCCCGAATGGGTTTGGGGACCGCCGTTCGGCTATTATCCGCCGCTCTTTTATCCCGGCATCGGACTGGGCTTCTCATTTTTACCCGGGATCGATCTTGGTTTCTATTTCGGCGGCGGCTGGGGATTGTGGGGCGGCTTCGGCTGGGGATGGGGCCCTGATTGGTTCGGCGGACGAATCCTGCTGAACGGCAATTTCTTCCATCGCTATGGATTTAACGATTTCCACGCGGGCTTGGGCGGCGCTTGGGCGCACAATCCCGCGCATCGGCTGGGAGTGCCGTATGCCAATCGCGCGGTAGCCAGCCGGTTCGGGGGCACAGTTGGATCGCGCGGTACGGGCGCATTTCGCGGGGCCGAAGAATTTCGCGGGAACCAAGGATCTCGCGGGAACCAAGGATCTCGCGGGAACGAAGGATTTCGCGGGAACGAAGGATCTCGCGGGAACGAAGGCGGATTTTCGCGAGCGCCTGCCCAGAGCCATAGCGCCTTTGGCGGCATCCAAAACGGAGGCGTGACGCGAATGCAGAGCGATCACGGGTTCTCCAGCATGGGGCACTCCGGGTTCGGTGGCGGGGGTGGAGGTGGATTTCATGGCGGCGGTGGAGGCCGGAGGTAATATGAGCGCGAGAATATTCACGGTAATTTTTGCCGTTGCCGCAGGCAGTGCATTTGCGCAGGCGCCGCCTGCCGCGCAGACTCCCCAGGCTGCACCGGCCAAGGCTGCGCCGAAGGTGGCGCAGAAGACTTTTGAATCGCCCGAAGCGGCCACCCAGGCGCTGATCGACGCTGCGTCCAAGAGCGACGTAGCGACGCTGAGAGCGGTGTTGGGATCGTCGGCCAAGGGCATTCTGACCTCCGGCGATCCGAAGCAGGATGCGGCCGAGCGGGAGGAATTCGCGAAAATTGCCGCCGAGAAGCATCATCTGGAGCAATCGTCGATGAATTCGAAGGTGATGGTTCTCCTGATCGGCGATCAAGACTGGCCGTTCCCCATTCCGCTGCTTCACGATGGCGATCGGTGGCGTTTTGACCCCGAGCGCGGCGCGGTGGAAGTGCGCGCGCGCCAATTGGGCGCCAACGAGTTGGAGGCCATCCAGGCTTGTGCCGCTTTCGTCGGCGTGCAGCAGGCCTACGCAATGCAGAAGCGTTCCGCGGCAGGCACGCTCGAGTATGCCGATAGCGTCGCAAAGTCGTCGGTTCCGAAAGAATTCGCGGATGCGGCCGGGGAGAATCCCACCAAGCCCTATCACGGCTACTTCTTCCGCGTGCTGAAGGAACAAGGCCCCAACGCGCCTGGGGGACAACATCCGTATGTCGTCATGGGGAAGGCCATGATCGGCGGATTTGCGCTGGTTGCCTGGCCGGCTACCTACGGCGTCACCGGCGTCCACACATTCATGGTCAATCAAGAAGGCGTGGTCTACGAGAAAGATCGAGGAGCGCGGTCCGCAACGCCGGGTACCAGCTACGATCCCGACGCCAGCTGGAAGCGCGTGGAGTAAGAGACTCGATTAAAATACGAGGCATGTCGCTCCGCAAGCTGCTCCGACTTGTTCTGAGCGTGGTGGTCCTGAGCCTGCTGTGGATGCGCATCGCCCGTCAATGGCGTTACGAATCGCACTGGTGGCTGGCCGGTAGCTTAACGCTTTCGGCATTGTTGTTGCTGCTGGTCATCTTTCTCATCGGCAGCCTTTTTCGGAAGCCGCGCGATCTCCGGGACGAAGTTCCGAAGCGGCCGCTGGGCCTGGACGGCTAGCGCCAACGACCATTCCTGAGAACCCCGAGGGTCGACCCTTGCGCGGTTGAACCTGAAACCAGGGCATGCGTAATTCCGGTGGCGCTATCGTAAGTCTCCAACGCAAAAACGAGCTCGCACGGGGGCGTTTGCGCGGCCACGAACCATTCCGTGCTGGGCGCTAGGGAAGGCGCTATTTCAGCTCGAACGACAGTGCTCGGTCCCGCGGCTCCCATGGAAGCGTAGGGCAGCTTAGCGGAGTAAATCTGCCCTGTCCCCACGGTGAAAGCGGCAGACGCGCCAATCGGGGATCCGCCGGCGTCGTAGAACGAAACCGAACCCTGGCAGGATGCTGCGATACCGGCGGAGGACGCTGCGGCGACGTTTACAAGATTCACTTCAGCGGTCTCGGTGGCGGCGAGACCGACGGGGGGCAGGACGATGTTCCGGGGAAGCTGCGCGAAGGCGGGAATCGCCGCGCCGGCCCCGAGTGTCGTTCCTTGTGCGGCCCAGCTTGTTACAAAGGCATGGGTTACCGCGGTGGCGCTGTCGAAGGTCCGCAGCGAGTAGGCCAGCGCGCAGGGCGGCATGGGCGGGGCGAGCACAGACCCCGTGAAGGGCGTTATGGTGAGCGCGATCCGGGCGCTGATGGCAGTGCTCAAACCGCCGGCGCCGGCCGAAGCGTAGGGGAGTTCAACGGAGAAAATCTGGCGGGTGTCCGCGATCGTGAAATGGGCCGGCGTACCGATTACAGAGCCGCCGGCGCCATAAAATGTCAGCGCCGCATCGCAGGTGGTCAGCAACGCTTGGCCAACGTAGGCGGCCGCGGAGCTGGTTATTTCGATTTGGGCGGTTTCGGTGGCGGCCAGATTCACCGGCGGAAGAAAAATTGTCTGAGGACTTTGCCCGTATGCGGCAACGGCAGCGCAGCAGAGGCAGCGGAAACAAAAGATGAGTGCCCGGCGCGGAATCACTTGAAGCGCCTCCGTTAACGATTATAGTCGGGTTTCCACCTCGTTCGGCTGGTTGATCGGCTGGTCGTTCCGCTGGTCGATCGGCGGGTTAGACACTCAGCGCCGGGCGAAAATCTCGATCCACTGGCCGCCGCGGGTCCAGCGTCGGGCCGGGACCAGGCCGAAATGCCGGCGCACTTCGTCTGGGGTCATTTCTCGCTCGTATTGATAAAAGCGGCTTAGGAAGTCACGCAACGCCGGCCACCGCAGCACGCCCCAGCCTGGCTCCCAGGTGCGTGAGTAGAGGACCAGCAAGTTGACGGACTGCGGGTTCAGGGCATTCAGCGTGGAAAGGTGAAGATCGGAGGTTTCGGCCGCGGCCATGGCGCGATCCACATAGCCGAAGGCGGGATTGCGCAGAGCTTGGGTGAGCGGCCAGGCCGTATATATGGTTTCGCCAGGATAAGACTTTTCGAGATACTGGGCCGCGGAGCGGTGCAGAGAAACAAAATCGACCACTGCGAGATTGTTCTCGTAGGGAAAAGGAAACGGCGGGTTTAGAAACAGGCCTGCGAAAAGCCCCGCCGCCAGGGCCGCCACGCCAATGCTGCGCCAGCGCGGACGCAGTAGTGGAAACGCCGCGCCCATCGCGATATAGACCAGCGGGAGGACGGGGAGCAGATAGCGTTCGAGCGTAGCGCCGCCCAGCAGGCTGACCAGCACGATATGGGCCGCGATGAAAGACCAGGCGATGGTCCAGGCGCGCGTGGAATAAACCCTGGTTCGCTTCCAGGCGAACAGGATCGCGAGCGAACCCACCCAGCGGAAGTCATCGATAAACAGATAGAAAAAGCGCCGCAGCAGCGCCACCGAAGCGCGTACGGGGTTGAGCGAATAAGCGATGTTATAGTGCGTGAAACCAGGATCGCCGAGGATATGTCCGGTGGAACGCCAGAGCGCGAAGAACCATAGGGCGAGCGCCGCGAAAGGCGCCAGGTAGTAAGCCGCGCATTTCGAGCGAACCGGATCGCGATACAGCACCGCGATGAAGATCAGCGGCAGGAGCGCGCCGGTTTCCTTACAGAGGACGAGCGCGGTGCAAGCGGCGGCCGCGGCGGCGTGACGATCTGCCAGGAACAGCCAGAGCGCAAGCAAGGTGAAGAGCATGGCCGGCATGTCGAGCTGCGCCAGCATGGATTGCGTGTAGAACAGCGGGTCGAGCAACAGGAATAGGACCGCGAGAAGGGCGGGAGCGCGGTCGCTCGAAAGGTGGCGTCCCAGGAAGTAAGTGAAGATAACGGCTGCCGCGGCGAGAGCCAGCATCGACAGCCGCGTGGCCGCGATCGAATAGCCTGCGATTCGCCAGACCAGCGCGAGATAAGCCATGACGCCGGGTGGATGCGCGTTAGGCGCCGTGGAGTGCGGGATCCAAGCGCCATCGTTCAGGATGTCGAGCGCGGCCGGAACGAACTGCCCGAGTTCGTCCCAGAAGTACGGCAGCCCGAGATAAGGAAGATGCGCGAGAAAAACGAGCAGCGCAAAACCGGCCGGAAGCAGGAACGCGCCGAAGCGGATCGCCCGCATGGCGCTCAGTTAATGGCGCCGGGCTTGCCGGGGTGCGGCTCCAGCTTGATTTCGCCAAACGTGGCTTCGTACTGCGAGATGTTTTGCGTCAAGACGTTCAACAACGCCTTGGCCTGCTGCGGGCTCAGGTAGACGCCCTGGAAGTTGTTGATGGTCACGGCATCGGGGGCGGTCTGATTGACGGTCCCGAACATCAGGAAGAAGTCCCAGAGATTGACCCGGATTTGGACGCTGTTGGCGTAGTTCTCGCGGTACTCCGCGGTGTTGTTCAACTGAAATTTCGGCGCGGGTTGGGAGGGCGTCATAGACACAACTATAGTGACACAGCGCGTCCCGTCGTTCACCCGGCTGGCGCTAATCGATTTGATCGCCCTGGTCTTCCGGATCGCCGACGGGGATGCGCAGCAGCGTCTCGGGATCCAGGAACTGGAGAAAGCCGGCTGGCAGAGTGTCGCTGGGATCGTCGATGTTGGTTGGCCCGAGCGCGCCGTGCGCTCCGACCAGGCACAGATCGCTGCCTGGCCATTGAGCCGTGGCGCGATCCAGGGCGCTGGTGAAAGATTGAATGTCGGGACGTCCCAGGCGCGCGGCGGCGGGGGCGTGGGCAGGCTTCGGCGGATGCGCGGTGACGCCCAGGTACTGATGGTGGGCCGAGCGCAGCGTTTCAGCGACTTTGTGAAGCGATTCAGGTTTCATCGGATGCCTTTCAACGCCAGAGTAAGGCGGCGGCAGGAAGCAGCCTCAGGCACGGAATCGGCAAGTAACTCGGACGGAACGCAAGAAAGACCTCCGAAGGTTCGTGACCGGCGGCCCACGCTCTCTTGCCTGGACCGGCGAAACTTGCCATGATCGAAGCTATGGCTCCGGGCGGAAAGATGTCCTTCAGGCCGGGCGATCGGATCGGCGACTACGAAGTGTTGGCCCCGTTGGGAGCCGGGGGCATGGGGTCGGTCTATAAGGTGCGCCATGCCATTTCGCAGCGCACTGAGGCGCTCAAAGTCATTTTGCCGCATGCCTCGGCCGCTCCCGAGATAGCGGAACGGTTCCTGCGCGAGATCCGGCTGCTGGCCAGCTTGGAGCATCCGCACATCGCAGCGCTGCACAACGCATTTCGTGTCAACGATGAATTGGTCATGGTGATGGAGTTCGTGGATGGGGTCAGCCTGCGCGAGAAAATGCATTCGCCCGGAATCACGCTGGGGCAGGCGCTGGAATACGCGGCACAGGTGCTGGAGGCGCTGGCATGCGCGCATGGGCACGGGGTGATTCATCGCGACATCAAGCCGTCGAACGTGATGATCGCGTCGCACGGCGTGGTGAAGCTGGTGGATTTTGGACTCGCGGCGGCCTCTGGTCCAGCGCCGGGGGACGCGGAACTGACCTTGACGCAGCCCGGCACGCTGCTTGGATCGCCGTACTACATTTCGCCCGAGCAGGCGCGCGGCGACCGGGCGGACGCGCGATCGGACGTGTATTCTACGGGCGCGATGCTGTACGAGATGGTGACGGGCCGTCCGCCATTTGAGGCGGGCGGGGCGGCCGGCGCTTACGCCATCATCGCGGCACACCTGGATCAATCGCCCCGGTCGCCTTCCGAGGTGAACCCGCGCGTGCCGCTCGAGCTGGCCCGGATTATCCTGAAGGCTCTGGCGAAGGTCCCGGCCGAACGGTTTTCAACCGCCGCGGAGTTCCTGGCTGCCGTCGACTCCCTCCGGTTGAATGAGACGGCTACCGTGGCGGTGCGGAGCTTGGGTCCTGCGCCGCCGCCCGCGCCGCAAGCGTCCGTCTATAGCGCCGCCGATCTGGAGCGAGTGAGCAAGGATCTGGCAACCTACATCGGCCCCATCGCTCACATTCTGGTGCGCCGCGCCGCGCCCGAGAGCCGCACCTTGGACGACCTTTACCAAAAGCTTGCGCCCGAGATCGGCTCTATCGGCATGCGCGAGCAATTCCTGGCCGGCATGCCCAAGCCGGCGCTCACCCGTTCAGCAGCCGGAACGCCTTCTGCAGGCTAACGAACATCCGGTTGAACGACGCCGTGAGCGCGGAGATTTCGTCGCGGCCGTGGACCGGGAGTTCGGGCAGGCTCATATCGCCGGTGCTGATGCGATCGGCCATATCCGACAGCTTGCGCACCGGACGGATTACCAGCAAGACGATGGCCGCGTCCAGCGCCAGAAGCGAGATCACCGACCCCGCCATCAGATAGAACACCAGCGTCCGGAAGGCGGCGTTGGCAATCTGGATGGGCACCGCCATGGGAACCGAAATAATCTGTGCCGCCACGGTGTCGTTGGCTTTCCAGCCGAAGCCGTTCACGCTGCCGTAAGTCTGCACGATGGCGGGTGGAGCGTCCTCAGGGCGGCTGTGACACTCCAGGCAGGCCTGCTCTGTAGTGATGGGCCGCGCGATGTAGAGCATGCGTCCCGTGGGGGTGTCGCGTTCGCCCACCAGTTCTTTCTCACCGGCGTGATTGCGGAAGTAGCCGATCAGGTCCGCTTCCCAATCCACGGCGCGATCGCGCAGGTTGGACGGATTCAGCGCGGCTTCTTTGTAGGAATAATCGGGGTACTGCTTGCGCAGATAGTCGAACGTGACGGTGGCGGCGTAAAACGGAATGGTTTCGGGAAGGAAGCGCGTCTTGTGAGCCGGCAGGGTTTCGAGCAGCGGCGCCAGCTGGTTGGAGGTGTACTGGCGCGTGGAGCGGGCGCTCTCAATCATGAGATCGGCTTGTTGGATTACCTGGCTGCGTGCATTACGCATCAGAAACTGGTAGGCAGTGTAGGCGATCAGTAGGGAGCCGATGCCGAATAAGGCAGCCAAAATGAGATTGAATTTGGTGAGTAACTTCATGCCGGGGTGCCGGTGAGAGAGAGTATAGCGCGTGCGTTAAACTTTAGGAAGAAGCTCATGCATCGCTATCGCATCGCGGCGTTTCTGGCGGGTGGTTTGATCCTGGGCAGCTTGTTCATGATCTCGGTGGCCACGCAAAATTTCAGCACGGTAGACCGGGTGCTGGCAGCGCCTCCACGCCCAGCCGCGGCAATGTTTCAAACCCTCGGACCGGAGAATGCGCGGCTGCTGCTGCGCTATCTGGCGGGCGAGGAGAACCGGCTTTTTTTCACCGGCTGGGAGCTGGCCGGGATCGCTCTGGGTGCGCTACTGACACTGGTTCTGTTGTTCTCTATCCACTCCCGGCTGCTCGCGGGACTGGCGGGCGCGATGTTGATCCTGACGCTGTTCCAGCATTTTCGAGTGACGCCGGAGATGATCGCGCTCGGACGGCTGGTTGATTTCGGCGAGGCCTCGGGGACGGAGGCGTACAGCCGGTTCTGGAGGCTGCACGGGCTGTACGGTGCGCTGGAATTGGTAAAGCTGGCGCTCTTGATGGTGGTGGCGGGCGTTTTGCTTTTCGGCCGTCGCGCGAAAACGCCGGAGCCGGTGGAAGCGAGCGCGGTGGTGTCCACTTTTGCGGAATCTTAGCCTGACATTCGCACAGCCTTGAAAATCAAACCTGAGGATCGATTTTGGATTGGAATCTACGGAGTCACTGCGTTCGTCATGTTGGTGGCGATGGGCGTCTTTGCATGGCTGGCCTTTACTTCGCGGGCCGAACCGGGCATTGGGCGCGTGGCGGGAGGCCGGCCCGCGAATACCGCGCCGAATCCGATTCCCGAAGAGCGCTATGAGCAACTGGCCGCATTTGAAGCGCCCGCCTACGCGGCACAGCGCGGCGAGCCAAAATCTTTTCAAATCGCAATGGCGCGCTACGCGAAACAGGACTACGCCGGCGCGGCGTCCGCGCTTCGAGCGGTCTCAGACGTGAGCCCCGGCTTCCCGGCTGTGAGATTCTACCTGGGGGTTTCGCTGCTGCTGGCGGGCAATCGCATCGCAGGTATCCAGGAACTCCGCGACCTGGCCATGGCCGGCGACAGTCCTTACCTGGAACGCGCACGGTTCTATCTAGCCAAGGGCCTGATCGCCGAGCACGATATCCAGCGCGCCGAGCGCCAGCTGGAGGACCTGATTGGCCAGCACGGCGGCCTCGAAAAACAGGCCACCGTGCTGCTTTCTCAGATTCGAGCGTCCACCTAGGTTCCCTGCAAAGAAGGTCCGCCATGTAGGGCGGTCCCCCTGGACCGCGGCCGACGCCCGCGTCGGCCCCTCGTTCTCGGGTGTTGGCAAGGGCCGGACCAGGGGTCCGGCGCGGACGCGGGCGTCCGCCCCACCTCGGATTTATCAGCACGAACCATTGGGACTGGAGACTAGTCTAGGCTCTCTTGTGGCTTCCGGAGCCTACCGGCGGAGCCTCTCGCGGTCGCGCCTGGCTGAATACCTCGATAAGCTTCTTATTGAACGCCGGAAGATCATCTGGCTTGCGGCTGGTCACCAGACCATCGTCTTCCACCACTTCCCGATCCACCCATTTCGCACCGGCGTTCTTCAGGTCGGTGTGCAGGGATGGCCACGAGGTGACAGTTTTATTTCGCACCACATCGGCCTCTACCAACATCCAAGGAGCGTGACAAATGGCCGCGAGGGCTTGCCTTGCTCAAAGAAGCTCCTCACAAATTGGACGGCCTTGGGCATCAAGCGAAGCTGATCGGGATTGGCGACGCCACCCGGCAACACCAGCGCGTCGTACTGATCGGGGTCGGCCGCATCCAACTCTACGTCCACCGGAAACTGGTCGCCTTTATCAAGATGCTGCCAGGCTTGCAACTTGCCCTTGGCCGGCGACACCAGCTCAGTTTTTGCCCCTGCGGCGTCCAAGGCCTTGCGTGGTTCGGTCAGCTCAACTTGCTCGACGCCATCGGTGGCCAGGATCGCAATTCGTTTTCCATTCAGTTCGTTTGCCATAAAATGGTACTCCGGTCTGTTCGACTTCCGAGCGCCTCTTTTCGAAGCACATGTAACCGTGAGGGGCTGCCAGCCGTAATTCCGGAGCAGGTCATAATATCGGAGCAGGTCATAATAAAGGTGAGATGCCGGACATCCTGAGCGTCATCGCTAGATACGGCTATTCCAGCCTGTTCATCGCGCTTTTGTTGGAAGCACTCGGCCTGCCCGTCCCGGGAGCGTTGGCTCTGCTGGCGGCGGGCGCTGCGGCGGCAACGGGCGCGTTACACCCGGCATTAGCTTTCGGAGTGGCCATCGGCGCGATGCTGATCGGCGATACCACACTGTACCTGGCCGGCCGCTACTCGGGTTGGACCTTGCTCGGTTTTTTGTGCGGACTTTCGTTGAGCCCGGAGGTTTGCATTCTGCGTTCCGCCAAGTGGTTCTATAAGCGCGGGCGCACCACGCTGTTGTTCGCGAAATTCCTACCGGGCGTGAATACTATGGCTCCGCCGCTGGCCGGCAGCATGAACATGCGCGCCTCGCAGTTTTTCCGCTTCGACCTCGGCGGTGTGCTGGCCTACACGCTGGCTTATGGAGCATTGGGCTACCTTTTTCGCGACGTTTTTCGCCTGATCGCCGGCGGATTGCAGGCTTTCAGCCGGGTGGTGGGATGGGTGGTGCTGGTGGGTGTGATCGGGTTTGTGTTCTATCGCGTAGGGCTTTATTTAAGGTATCGCCTGAATCGATCTGTGCGCCGGGTCAAGGTGAGCGACTTGGAGGCTCGCCTGAAGCTGGAAGGCGCGCCGGACATCATCATCGCCGACGTCCGCAGCCACGGTTACTACGATCAGGGCGAACAGCGCGTTCAGGGTTCCATCCGCATCGAGCCGAACAATCTGGACGCATTCGTCGAGACGCTGCCCAAGGACACGCCGATTTATCTTTACTGTACTTGACTGCGCGAAGCCACCAGCGCCCGTGTGGCGCACGTTTTGCGAGAAAAAGGATTCGATGCTTACGTGATCGCCGGTGGACTGCGCGCCTGGCGCAGGGCCGGGTATCCGCTGGAGGCGGTGCCCAAGGAAGATTTGGAGCTGTTGCCGCGATTCGATTAGAGCCGGACCAGGGGTCCGGCGCGGACGAGGGCGTCCGCCCCACGCATGATGAACCCTACAAAACCGGCGAATCGTCGCCCAGCAGGGCCTTCCGCACGATCTTGATGGGCGGCCAGCCTTGCCGCATAAAACGGTCGTGAAACTCTTCCAGCTTGAACGCGCTACCCCGCTTCTGCTTGTAATCTTCGCGCAGCTTCATGATTTCGAGCTTGCCCAGTGTGTAATAGAGATAAGTGGGATCGCTGGTGCCGCGCTTGGTTTCGCGCTCGCCCAGGGTGCGGGTCTGATAGCCTTCCTTGACGAAAAAGTCGATGCCCTGTTCGTAGGTCATGTGGCCGGTGTGCATCTGGACGCCGACGATGTAACGGGCGTCGCGCAGCAGCGCGTCCTGCAATTGGCCCAGGCGAAGCTTCAGATCGCCGTTGCCGTAACCTTCATCCAGCATCATTTGCTCGCAATAATGCGCCCAGCCTTCGGCGTTCGAGTTGGCGCCCAGCAACTTGCGGACCTTCGAAGAAATTGTCTGTATCCAGAGAAACTGAACATAGTGCCCCGGATACGCTTCGTGTACCGCCGTGCTGATGATGGTGCCGCGGTTGAAGCTTTCCATGTGCTCTTCCACTTCCTTTGGAGTCCAGGACGCTTCCGGCAAAGTGACATTGAAGAACGCTTCCTTGGCTACCTTTTCATACGGCCCCGGCGTGTCCATCGACGCCTCGGTGAGTGCGCGCTCGAAGGGCGGGGTTTCCTCCAGGATCGGCAGCACCGGCGACGGGACGGTGATGATCTGCTTGGTGGCGATGTAGTCTTTCAATCCGCCTAATACGTCGCGAAAAGCTTGCAGCAAATGATCGGGCGTCGGATGATCGCGCGTGGCTTCGTCCAGGATCTGCTGCGCGGTTTTGCCCGGGTCGATTTTAGCGGCGGTCCGTTTGAATGCCTCCTGGTTCCGGCGCAAATCGCTCATGCCGATCGCGAGCAGCTTGTCCAGCGGCACGTCGACCATTTCTTCGTAGAGGAGTTTCTTGCGGAATACGTCGGCGCCGAGGCGAAAATCGCCGTGGGAGCGGGGCAGGACTTCGTTCTTGAGGTACTCCTGGTAGCGCTTCAGGGCGTCAATCACGATATTGTTGGACTTCTGAAAATCGGCCAGAAGCTTGGGGTCGGTCACCTGTTTGAACGCAGCCGGCACATCGTTCTGGAAGAAACTGACGATGCCGGGCAGTTGTTCGATCGCGACCTCGGTGTAGACGCGGGGCGGATTCTTCAGATTGGCGCGGGCGGCTTCGAACACGGCGGGAATCTGCCGCTCCCGAGCGATTACGGATTGCAGACGATCCGCGGCGGGCGCGAACGCGCGGCTCATGATGACGAAAACGCTATTGGCGACCCCGCTCGAGTACGTATCGGGATTCTTCTCCCAGGGGCGAACCTGTTCCAGATTAAGCAACGTGGCACGGATGTAATTCAGGATAAGATCGCGGTCGGGATCTTCCGGCAGCGCGGCGAATTGCTTTTCGGCGCCATGCAGCGCCCGAATTTGGGCCTCGACGGCGGCCTTCGAGTAGTCTTCCAACAGGGTGTCGTATTGGTGAAAACCGCTCGATGTGCCGGTGGTCGGATTGAACTTGAAGTAGGCATCGTCGAAGAACCGATCAACCTGTTCGGTGGACGGTTGAGCCGCAAGCGGCGCGCCGATGATAATTGAGAGGATTGCTACAAGACAGATTGCGCGGAGCATCTCTTTATTATGGCGACCTTAGCACATTCGGACGGAAAACGCAGTAGAATTGTCCGTGAGCACACGAATTCTACCCTAAATGCGCGTCAGAGAAACAGCTGCGGCGATATGGCTGATAGGCGTAGTCTCTGGGATCGATTCGCACGGCCAGGCTCCCCAGAGCGCCCTTCCGCAAAACACTGCAGAGATATCGTCGCGCGACGCCCCCGCCACCTTCAGCACCAAAGTGAACCTGGTGATGGTTCCAGTGGTGGTGCGGGATTCCAAGGGCAAAGCCATCGGAACACTGCAAAAGGAAGACTTTCAGCTCTTCGATAAAGGTAAGCCGCAGGTGATCGCCAAGTTCTCCGTGGAGAAGGCCGGCGAGGCGTCCATTCCGGCGGAGGTGGGCACCGACGCGGCCGCTGCCGAGAAATCCGCTGCGCCGGATGCACCTGGGTCGCCCCCCGCGGCGCCCATCGCCCAGCGATTTGTCCTATACCTGTTTGACGACGTGCATACCAGCATCCAGGATTTGATGCAGGCTCGCGACGCGGCCGATCGCCATCTGGCGGAGGCGCTGAATGCCACTACGCGCGCCGCCATCTTCACCACATCGGGCCAAGGGAACGTGGATTTCACCGACGACCGCGTGCAATTGCACCAGGCGCTGATGAAGCTGATGACGCGCTCATCCCTTGGGCCGCCGGGATTGGACTGCCCCGATCTCAGCTACTATATGGCGGATTTGATCTACAACAAGAACGACAGCACCGCACTGCATGCGGCGGCCACCGAGGTGCTGGCCAGCTGCGATCCGCCTCCGCCTGGCGAAACGGCGGCGCAAGCCGAGCAATCGGCCGAGCCTATTGTGCGGTCCACCGCCGCTCACGTCGTCGCGTTGGGGGAGCGCGACTCGCGGCTCGCGCTTACGGTGTTGGTGGACGCGATTCGTCGCCTGGCGGCAGCTCCGGGAGATCGGACGCTGGTCTTTGTCTCCTCCGGATTCTTCCTCACCAACCAACTGCGTTCCGACGAGACGGACATCATGGACCGTGCGATTCGCGCCAATGTGCGGATCAGCTCGCTGAATGCCCGCGGGCTTTATACGATCATCCCGGGAGGCGACGCGAGCACGCCTACTACGGCCGGAGGTCCGGCGGTAATCAACGTGAAGGCGCAATACCAGCGCGACAGCGCTCTGGCTGAGGAAGACATCCTGGCGGAACTGGCGGATGCCACCGGCGGCAGGTACTTCCACAACAATAACGATCTGAAGACTGGTTTTGGCGAGGTGGCGGCGTCGCCGGAGTTCCTGTACCTGCTGGGATTTTCCCCGCAAAACCTGAAGCTGGATGGGGCTTATCACGCGCTCAAAGTCACGCTGAAGACCGCACACGGCCTGGATCTTCAGGCGCGGCGCGGATACTATGCGCCCCGCCATCTGCCGAATCCGGAAGAGGACGCCAAGCGGGAAATCGAGGAGGCGCTTTTTTCGCGGGACGAATTGCTCGATATCCCGATCGAGCTGCACCTGCAATTCTTCAAATCCAGCGACGTGGCGGCCAAAATCGCCGTGCTGGCGCGCGTGAATGTGAAGAATCTTCGCTTCCGCAAGGCGGATGGGCGTAACAACGACAATCTGACAATACTTTCGGGCGTGTTCGACCGCAATGGGAACTACATTACGGGCACGCAGAAATTGGTTGAGTTGCGCCTGCAGGACGCGACTCTGGAAAAGGCGCTGAATTCTGGCATTGCCATAAGGACCAACTTCGACGTGGCGCCGGGTAGTTATGTCGTCCGGCTGGTGGTCCGGGATTCGGAAGGCCAGACCATGGCAGCGCGCAACGGCGTGGTCGAGATTCCTTGAACGGGTTTGGTGAGCGTGACTCGAATGGGGTTAAGCAGATACTGGATGGAGGTGCGATTGTGAACTTTCGGCGCATGATTTGTTTCGGCGCGTTTTGCGCGCTGGCGGCCGTTTATCCGGCTGCTCGCGCGCAGGCCCAGGCGGCGGACTCGGGAGGCGTCATCCGCGCCGAGACCAAACTGGTGCTGGTGGATACCGTGGTCACCGACAAAAAGGGAAACTACGTCCACGACCTGGAAGCCAAGGATTTTAAGGTGTTTGAAGACAATAAGGAGCAGGCGATCAAGAGCTTCTCGTTCGAAGCCGGCGCCTCGTCGCCCGCCAACCCGCAGAAGCACTATCTGGTGCTTTTCTTCGACAACTCCACCATGGACTATGGCGATCAGGCGCGTGCGCGTCAGGCCGCCGCCAAGTTCATCGATACCAACGGCGGGCCCAATCGCCTGATGGCGATCGTCAATTTCGGCGGCGCGCTGCAGATCGCGCAGAATTTCACCGCCGACACACAGCGGCTGAAGAACGTCGTCAATGGCGTCAAGTTTTCCGCGGTGGCGCCCAATACCTCCGATGCGAACCTGCCGCAGCTCAGTTCGCAAAGGGCCAGTTTTGGCGCGCGCGATGTGCTCTACGCCATCAAGGATCTGGCCAAGAGCCTGAGTGCCATTCCCGCCCGCAAGACCGTGATCCTGATCACCGGCGGATTTCCACTGACGCCTGAGTTGATATCGGAAGCTACCGCGGCCATCAGCGCGTGCAACAAAGCCAATGTTGCCCTGTACCCTATCGACGTGCGCGGGCTGGTGGCTGGCACTCCTCAAGCGCGTTTGAACGCACCTGACGGCTTCAAATCGCAGAGCGGCGTTCGTTTTGTGCCGGCGTCCTATACGCCGGGCGGAATGGCGTTCTTTATCCCGCAGCATGGTGGTGGCGGCGGAGGTGGCAGCAGCGGAGGTGGTGGCGGCCATACAGGCGGCGGATCCACCGGTGGCTCTCCGGGGGGAGGTACTACCGGCGGGGGTCGCGGCACAACCTCTGGTTCCAATGCGACGAACGGCAGCGGCAATTCCCCTTATGGAATTAACTCGCCTTGGTCGAATCCGAGCGCTCAATCGCGCTCGATTATTCCAACGCTGCCCGAAAGCACCACTACCAATCAAAACATCATGTTCCTGCTGGCGCAGGGCACCGGAGGCTTCGTCATTCATGAAACCAACGATTTGATGGGCGGAATGGAGAAGATCGGGAAGGAACAGGACGAGTACTACATTCTCGGCTACACGCCCCGGGATTCCGATGAGGGAAGTTGTCATACATTGCGCGTGAAAGTGGAGCGCAGCGGCACCGAGGTTCGGGCCCGCACGGGTTATTGCAATTCGCGGCCCCAGGATTTGCTGGCCGGCAACTCCACCGAGAAGGACCTGGAGACTCGCGCGGCCGCCTCTCAGGCCGGGAATGTTAGTGCATCAATGCAGGTTCCCTACTTCTACACCGCTCCCAATGTGGCCCGGGTGAACGTGGCCTTGGAAATCGCGACCGCCAACGTGAAGTTCGACAAGCAGAAGGGCAAGTTCCGCGCGACCATTAATGTCCTGGGCCTGGCTTATCTGCCGGACGGCACCGTGGGAGCCCGCTTCAGCGACTCCCTGAAGCTGGAGTTCGGCGACAAGAAGCAGATGGAGGCGTTTTTGGAAAATCCGATGCATTACGAGAACCAGTTCGACGTGGCGTCGGGAAAATACAATCTGAAAGTGGTCTTCGCGTCCGGCGGGGAGAGCTTCGGAAAGTTGGAGACGCCGCTCGAGGTGGATCCCTACGATGCGAAGCAGTTCAGCATGAGCGCCTTGGCGCTGAGCAAGGAAGTGCGCAGGGCTTCCGATCTGGGAACGGGTCTGGATGCGCTGCTGCTCGAGGACCGGGTGCCGCTGATAGCCAACGGCGTGCAGGTGGTGCCGTACGGGTCCAATCATTTTAAGAAGGGCGATCTGGTGGGCTTCTATGCCGAACTTTACGAGCCGCTGCTGGTGACTGGCGATCCAAAAGCGCCTCCGGTTGTCGCCATTGATCTTCGCGTGTTGGACGGCAAGACGGGTGAGCAGAAGTCAGATACCGGGCTGCTGCGCGTGGGACTTCCCTCGCAGGCGGGCAGCCCGATGATTCCGCTGGGGGCGAAGATACCCACGGATTCTCTGAGTGCGGGCGCCTACAAGGTTGAAATCAAGGCCGTGGACGACGCGGGCAAAGAGTTCAAGCGCATCGCCGACTTTCAAATTGAATAACCGGGCCGCCATCGTAACCGAGCCGCGACCGTAAGGAAGCGGGACCTGTCAGCCCCGCACCAGCAACGATCGAATCAGCCCCAAATCGTTCAGAATGCGGCGGCTCTTGCGGGTGTGAACTTCAAGCTGAGAGATCTTGAATAGCGCCAGGCGCAGGGCTTCGGTCCGGCGTTCGTCACTGGTATTGTTTGCGTCGGCGAGCATGGTTTCGAGCTCGGCTTGCGTTTCGACGATCACGTTTTCCAATACCACCATGAACTCATGAGCGCTCTCGATGCTTTGGAACGGCTGTTCGGCTGTGTCCGCCATCCTTTCATTAACGCATACGCCAGCCGCGTGCGATGCCCGCGCTGCTATAATGAACCGAATTTTTCATGAGGCTTACCGGGTTCCTGTTGCTCGCCGGCGGATGGATCATTGTCCTGGCCGCCATGGCGCTATTGCCGGCCGGTGCGTCCCAGGTTAGCTTTGTGCTAGTGGCCCTCGGTGTGGAGGCGCTGGGTTTAACGCTGGTTTTTCGCTCGCACCTGACGCCAGGCAGGGAACGCAGGTGACGCCGCTGCGCGCCCCGGCGCTTTCGGAGGCTACAGCGGCGCTGTGCTTTGTTCTCATACTGCTTATTCCGTGCGCCACGGCCGGTCTCGCGCTCATCAACGCCGGTCTGGGCCGCTTCCGGAATGCGGCTCATTCCATGCTCAGCGCGCTTTGCGTAATGGCCGTGGCCGCGTTGGTTTACTTTGCTGTGGGAGCGGCTTGGCAGGGTTACGCCGGGCAGCCCGCATTCGCCGTGCATCTGGGCGGCCAGGACTGGAACTGGATCGGCGCGGGACACTTCTTCTTGCGTGGGATGGAGCTGGGAGGTTGGTCCTCGCTCGCGGCGCTTTTCGGATTGATGAGCGTGGCCCTGGTCGCGGTCATCCCGTTAGGCAGCGGCGCAGACCGTTGGCGATTGGGCGCCGGCTGCTCGTCCACTGTGTTGCTCGCCGGGGCCACCTATCCTTTATTTGCGCACTGGGCCTGGGGCGGCGGATGGCTCGCCCAACTGGGATTTGTCGATAGCGGAGGCGCCGGCGTTATTCAGGTGGTGGGCGGACTTACGGCCCTTTCCATCACCTGGATACTGGGACCCCGGCGCGGCAAATTCAACTCCGAAGGCATGCCATCGGCGCTGCCCGGCCACAACGCCGTCTTGGTTTTGCTGGGTTGTTTCCTGGCCTGGCTGGGATGGTTGGGACTTCATGGCGCCGGAGCGCTTCTCTTCACCGGCGTGGAAGCCGGCCGCGCGGTTTTGATCGCAGTGAATACAACCCTGGCCGCGGGATCGGCAGCGCTGTGCGTGGCGGCCATCACGCGCGCGCGCTTCGGCAAGACCGATGCGTCTCTGTGCGCCAATGGCTGGGTCGCTGGCCTGGTGGCGGTGGGCGCCGGCTGCGCCGTGGTGCGTCCGGCCGCGGCCGTGATTATCGGGCTGATCGCGGGCCTGCTGGCGGTCTATTCGGTGGAGTGGCTGGAGCTGCACTTCGGCGTGGACGATCCGGGCGGCTCTGTGTCTGTCCACGCCGTCGCGGGATTATGGGGATTGCTGGCCACCGGACTGTTGGCCGCGGTGATCCCTGGTCCGTGGCTCGCGCAACTGGTGGGCATCGCAACTTTGCTCGGTTGTATTCTGCCGCTCACGTACGGATTGAACTGGCTGTTGAATAAGCTGTCTCTGCAGCGCGTGGCGCTGGAAGGCGAACGCCAGGGTCTGGATTTGTACGAACTGGGCGCCGGCGCATATCCGGACTTCATGACGCACAACGAAGATTTCTGGCAGCGGTAGAGGCCTCTAGAATCGGACGTGGCGTGCGCCACATTAGTGCTTCGCGATGAGCAGCAGCAATCCAAAAATTACCACCGGGATCAGCGCCATCGCCACGTAGAACAGGATCTGTCTCACCAGCGGAGTTCTGCGAACCTCCCAATCGCGCAGTTCCGCCCGGTCGGCTACCCCCACTTGATCCAGATGCTCCAGGTCCCAGGCGAACTCGTTGGCGGTGGAATAGCGATTCTGCGGTTCGCGCTCCAGCGCCCGGTAGATCACTTCCTGCAGCTCCGGCGAAATCTCGGGATTTACTTCACGCGGCGGAATGGGATTGTTCATCAGCCGGTCGTTCATGATGGCGAACGGATTCGGCCCCTGAAACGGCGTTTTACCGCTCAGCATTTCGTACAGCATCACGCCCAGCGCGTAAATGTCGCTGCGTCCATCGCCGCGCCTGCCCTTCACTTGCTCCGGTGAGATGTAGTCCGGCGTTCCCATCACTTGCGACAGCTTGGCGAACGTAAGCCGGCGCGAGCCCTCCTTGCCCGCGATGCCGAAGTCGATCAGCTTAATGTTGTCGTTGCCGTCCAGCATGATGTTCTCCGGTTTCAGGTCGCGGTGCACTACGCCATTGCGATGGATGTAGTCCAGAGCGTCCGCAATGTTGACGGCGATCTTGACGGCGCGTTCCACCGGCAGCTTGCGTGCCTCGTGCAGCACCTGCCGGAGCAAGCGGCCGTTGACCCACTCCATCACCATGTAGAGCTGGCTGCGGTCGTTGCCGGTCAGCACCTTCATCACGCCCGGGTGATCGAGCTTCTCTCCGATCTCGCCCTCGCGCTGGAAACGATCGTAAAGCACGGGATCGGCCTCCATCTCCGGATGCGGCACCTTAATCGCCACCTCGCGGCCGGTCCGCATGTCGGTGGCGCGATAAATGGACGCCATGCCGCTCCGGGCGACTAATGCTTCGATGCGGTAGTGGTCTAGCTGCTCGCCGGGATGGAGTGTCATGCGGTGCGCGGAACGCGCTGGTGAGAGCGGGCAGCGCTAGCGCAGCTTGTATGGCCGTCCCCGGTACATTCCCACGCGTTCCACGCTTTGAACTCGGATCAGTTGAACGCTTATATTATCACTGCCATCCCGATCATTGGCAATGTCCACCAGCCGCTGGGCGGCATCGCTCAGATCGCCGCCGTGTCCGGTGACCGCCGCCATCTCCGACGATTGCACGGAGTGATACAGCCCGTCGCAACACAACAGCAGCACGTCTCCGGGATACACCTGGATGTCGCTGGTTTCAATATTGACGAACAAATCCGTCCCCAGCGCCCGGCTCAATACATGGCGCGTAGAGGATTCCGACGCCTCCTTGGCGGTGAGCAGACCTATGCGCGCCTGTTCCTGCGCCACCGTGTGATCGCGCGTCAGCAGCCGGGCTTGCCCTTGGCGAATCAAGTAGCAGCGCGAATCGCCCGCGTGGGCCACCACCACGCGATCGTAGCGGAGGGCGCACGCCACCAGCGTGGTCGCCATGGAAGTTCCACCCGGACTGTGCGCGCGGCCGGTCTGATAAATCTGTACGTTGGCCTCCTGCGCCAGGCGCATCAGGAGCGCGCTGAGCCCTTCGGCCGGGGAAGCTTCGCGAAAACCCGTAGTGAGATACTCCACCGCGGCCTGCGACGCTACTTCGCCTTTGTCGGTGCCACCTACTCCGTCGGCCAGCACAAAGAGCCAGCCATGCGAGCGAGCGCGCGCGGGCGTTGCCGGAGCTACGTGCCCGAGGCAGTCCTCATTGTGTTCCCGTTGCTTTCCCGAATCGGAAAGCTGCGCGAACTCCAGGTCCAAAGCCACGCTGGACGGCTGCCCGCCGGCACGACCGCTATCGTCCGGCAAAGCACTCAGGTTGTGCATGCGTTTTGTTCATGGTACACAAAAAAACGGGCGACCTTGGCCGCCCGCCCGGCCGCACGATGCTCACTCCTCCCAGGTGCGACTATTGCGCCGCCATGAAGCGCTTGTTGACCAGCGTTGTTCGTCCCTTGTTTTTGCTGGACCGAAGAAAATATACACCGCCGTAGATGCCCCAGACAGCCGCGACACCCAATGCGATTAGCGGCTCCATCTTGGTACCGTAACCCATGAAGGGCCCCACCAGATAGAACGCCATGCACGTCAGGTTCGCGAGCAGCCCGAACACCGGGATGGCCAGATGTTTGAGGAAATTGAAGTTCGGATGGTTATGGTAAGCCACCAGGCAAACCACACAGCTCAGTCCGTAGAGCAGGAACGTACCGAAGTTCGAAGACAGCTCAACGGCCAGCAGGCTGTTAGGCAGCGCCGCCATCGTATCGTGAGACATGTACCCGAAGCTGGACCAGAAGCCCTGGGGCAGCGCTTTAATGGTGGCGTCGCTCAGCGCGCCGGAATCGCCGAACAGCACTGCCAGTCCCAGGCACCCCAGCACCGCCGCGATCACCGCCAGGGTCCAGATGGACCGGTGGGGCGTCAGGGTCTTCGGATGCAGCACGCCCAAACCGCCGGACAGTTCGTCGTCCTTGCCCATGGCGTAGGTAACGCGCGCTCCGGTGTTCATGCACGACAGCGTGGTGCCGATCAACGCCAGGAACACGGTGAAGGCCTCCGCCAGCATGAAAATCCGGCCGTTGCCGGGGCCGAAAATCGTATTGCCGACCATAATCATCAGATCGCCGATGGGCGCTGCCGATCCGGTGGCGGTCTGCATCGTGTACCCGTTGTTCAACACATAGTTCGCCGCGAAGTACTCAAACAGGTAACAGAAACAGCCTTGCACCAGCAGCGAAACAATCACCGCAATCGGGATGTCGCGCTTGGCGTTTTTGGCCTCGCCCCCCATCGAGGTTACCGACTCGAATCCCACCAGGATCAGGATGGCCAGGTTCGCCTGTACGAACATCCAGCCGAAGCTATGGATGCCGATGACCGATCCTGCCGAGGGATGCGACAGAAAGTTGCCTTTTTCGTCGTGCTCGGGATAGCTGATGGTAAACGGCACGGGTTTCCCCGCCGAATCCAACAGAGGCTTGGGAATGCCCGCGGCGTCGCGCGAAATCACGTCCGTGGTTGCGCCGTTGACGGTCTGCTTTTCGGTGGCGAACTGATAAGTGTAGGAGTCGCCCGACGCCGAATCAAACTGCTGGGCAGGGCTGCCGGCAGGATGATTGATGCGGTAGCTCAGCGCCATTACCGAGAAAACGATTAGCGCGCTGATCTGAATCACGTTGACGGCGATGTTCACCGCGGTGGATCCGGTAACGCCGCGCGAGGCGATGTAGGCCACGCCAAAAGCGAACAGGATGGAGCACAGCATCATAAACATGGGGCCTGGATTCGCGGCGCTCATGAAGGTGGGCCAGATGGTGCCAGCCAGATAACCGCAGATTTGCCCGGTGACGGCCACCATCGCGCCCACGTAGATCCAATAGTAGAGGTGCGAACCCCACCCAACGATGAACTTGGCGAGTCGCGCGTAGGGCCACGCCTTTTCATGGTTCAGGAAAGACTGTTCGGCGAAATAGTAGGAACTGCCGGTGCCGGGGTACAGTTTTGCCATCTCTGCGTAGCAGACCGCTGTCGCCAGGCACAGCACGGTGGCGAACAGGATGCCGATCCACATGGAGGGCGAAGTGTTGCCCTCTCCCGCCTGCGTGATAAAAGTGAGCCAGAGAAAGGCGCCAGGGGCGATCAGCGCCATCGCGTTCATGGTCAGCCCCGTTAAGCCTAGCGTGGCTTGCATTTGAGGTGCGTCGTTTTCGGCCATTATTATCTATCCCTTCCAAGTTTTGGTCATGTGGCTCAACGAGGAGCTGGTTTTCCGTTTTAACTGACCTTACACTCTCCGCAGGCTGGCGTCCAATCGAAATAACTTATCCTCGCTGATAGAAGAAACTTAGCGTCATTGCAGGATGAGGCGTCGGGCGTTTGGGAGCGGGCGCGTCCGCTTTCCGGCCCGAACTGGAGCCAGGCTGCGCCCTTTCGGTAATCGGATCGATTCATTTTTTCTATTGGCATTGCGCGGATTTTCGCCGGCGCGTGACGCTAATAGGATCGGCTAGCTTAAAAGGTGGTCGCCCTACACAGCGGCTTGAAGTGAGCGGGATATGACCACTATGATTGAACATTGACTACGGGCGCGTCTATTCTGGAAAACTTGGGATGCGCTGTTGGAAGGAGTTTCAGCGGCCTGGCCGAAATTCACCCATGAGAAAGAAGCCGCATGGCGCCGCGGTACCCCTGATCGCCGTAGACCGCAAAAGTGAAAAGCCGCTCCACCGTCAGATCTACGACGCGTTCCGCGCCATGATTCTCGAACGCAGATTGCAACCGGGCCAGCAGATTCCGTCGACGCGAGCCTTGGCGGATGAGCTGGGAATTTCGCGCATTCCCGTACTCGGCGCCTATGCTCAACTCCTGGCCGAAGGGTACATCGAAAGCCGGTCCGGCGCGGGCACGTTTGTAACCAGTTCGCTCGCAGACCAGTTCCTGGGCGCGCGTCCCGCGGTGGCGGGTGTGGTGAAGGAACCTGCGTCCGATGCCATTTCGCGCGTCTCCAGGCTTCTGCCGGTGGAAGGAACGCCGTGGTTCCTCGGTTCGGGCGCCTTCAGCGTCGGCCAGATCGCTTACGATCATTTTCCGTTTCGCGTCTGGTCCGACCTGGTGACGTACCATGCGCGCAGAGTGCGCGCCAGCTCGATGAACTATTCGGACCCCATGGGATCTTTGGAATTTCGTGAGGTGATCGCGGCCTATCTTCGAACGGCCCGAGCGGTTCATTGCGAGGCCTCTCAGATCATGGTGGTGAATGGTTCCCAGCACGCCCTGGATCTGTCGGCGCGCGTTCTTCTGGACCCCGACAGCCCAGTCTGGATCGAGGAGCCCGGCTACGTTTTTCTGCGGCACGCGCTGACGCTGTCCGGTTGCCGGCTGGTTCCTGTCCCGGTGGACCGCGAGGGATTGGACGTTGCGGCCGGCATCAAGCTGTGCCGCAACGCGCGCGTAGCCTATGTCACGCCCTCCCATCAGTATCCGCTCGGCGCCACCATGAGCGCCGCGCGCCGCCTGCAGCTGCTCGAATGGGCGCATAGCGTGGGCGCCTGGATCGTCGAGGACGACTATGACAGCGAATACCGCTATGAAAGCATGCCGGTGGCTTCCATGCAGGGTCTGGATCCCGGCTCTCGCGTGATTTACATCGGAACCTTCAGCAAGGTACTTTTTCCGTCCCTGCGTCTGGGATACATGGTGATTCCCGCCGCGCTGGTGGATCGCTTTCTCACCGTCCGGCAGACCAACGATCTAGGCCCGTCACACCTGTATCAGGCGGCGCTTGCCGATTTCATAAGCGCCGGCCATTTCACGCGGCACATCCGCAAGACCAGGCAGTTATACGCGGAGCGCCGCAATGCGCTCGCGCAAGCGCTCCAAAAAGAATTCGGGGCCGAGATGGATGAGTCCGGGATGGAAATTCTTGGCGCCGAAGCCGGTATGCACCTGGTAATCACGCTCCCGCCTGGACTATCCGACCAGAAGATTTCGGCCCGCGCCGCGCAGGAAGGTCTTTGGCTGTGGCCCCTTTCCGCCGCTTACGCCGGAATGAATGTCCGCCAAGGCTTCATTCTCGGCTTTGGAGGCACCAAGGCAGATGAGATGCTGCATCAAGTGCGGCGCTTGCGAAAGGCCATACGCGGTGAAAGTGGTTATCGCGGGCGCACGCAGAGTGGTCATTGAGTCCAGCCACTCCCCACCTTACGATTGACAAATCAAATGGGAATGAGGAACGCCACCCGGCATCCCGCCGGGAGGGTTGCGCACACATCCCATGCTTTGACGGGCGATTGAGCCGCACAGCTAAGTCAGCTCTCCCATTGGCTCCCCGGCCCTCCTGACTGACTCGCAAAGTCTGCGAATTCCGGACGTGACGATCAAGCGATCAATCGATCGAGGAGAATGATTATGGCCCAGCAACAGACACGAGTTCTATCCGCGCGCTGCGCGTTTTTCGCGTACCGCCTATTGCCGAGCATGCTTTTGCCGATCATGCTCCTGCCAACGACGAGCTACGCGCAATCCACTTTCGCGGACATTCGAGGAACCACCCGTGATCCGTCTGGCCTCGCCGTACCTCAATCCGTGGTTAGTCTCCACAACCTGGACGACAACACGACACGATCCGCGCTCACGGACGACAGCGGGGCTTACCTGTTCGAAAACCTGAAGCCCGGCCACTACGAAGTGTCGGCCGCCAAAACGGGATTTTCCGTATCTTCCACATCCAGCCTGGAACTGACTGCCCGTCAAAGCGCCCGTGTAGATGTGACGCTGTCCATTGAGCGGCTGCAGCAGACTGTCAACGTGGAAAGTGCGGCGGAGCAGATCAATACCGAGAACGCTACGGTCGGCGACACCCGGGGCACGGACCAATTGGTAGAGATGCCGCTCAATTTTAGAGCCCAGACCACCAGTCCGCTCGCTGCGCTGGCCCTTTCTCCGAGCATCATCACGGACAGTCAGGGCAACATCCAAGTGGGTGGCGCCACTTATTCGATGACTGGTTATTCGGTGGACGGAATTTCCACCGCCAATGTCACCGCCAACGGCTCTCTACAGAACGCCTACCCATCGTCGGAAGGCCTGGCCGAGCTCAAAGTCACGGCCTTCAACAACAGCGCCGAGTTTTCCCAGGTGGCCGATATCACATTCATCACGAAGAGCGGGACGAACCTGTTTCACGGCAGTCTGTTCGAGTATCTTCAAAACGACGCGCTGGACGCCACCATTCTGAACTTCACCAGCAAGGCGCCGAAGCGGTTCAATACGTTCGGCGGCAGCTTAGGCGGTCCAGTGACCATTCCGCATTTCTATAGCGGCCGGGATAAGACGTTTTTCTTTGTCGATTACGAGGGCAATCGGCGCAGAACGGCAACTCCGGAGCAATATCTAGTGCCGACGCTGGCGGAACGGGATGGGAATCTGAACGGCCTTCCCATCATCAGTCCAGCCACCGGCCAACCTACCAACGTCGCCATCGATCCCCTCAACGGTACACCCTTCCCGAATAACACCATACCGATCTCGAGGCTGAATCCTGTTTCTCTAAATCTGCTTAACGGTTATTACCCGCTGCCCAATGTCACCGGCTCGGGTAGCGGCTACAATTATGAAACGCTGCAGCCCATACCTTCCAACACCAACGGGTTCGATGCCAGACTGGACCACTACATCACGTCCAATCAGCAGATCTATGCGCGCTTCAGTTGGAAGAACCTGCTCTCGGACGCAGGGCAATCCGGCCCAGCGAACCCCCTGCTGCCGAACGACGTCGATACCGAGCATGATCGCAGTCTCATCGTTTCCTATAACTACACCATCACTCCCAAGATGGTGAACGAGTTCCGCTTCGGTTTCACGAACAGCCTGATTTACCAGCAGTTCCCGATCCAGGGCGCCGTGGCTGACGACCAGCTAGGTCTCACCGGGATCAGCTTCGCCAATCACCCCACTACGGGAGCGTTTCCCACCTTCAACTTCTCCGACGGCACCGGCTTTACGCCCATCGGCCGCGACAAGGATGGGCCGGGCCAGTCAAAGACCATGCAGTTCACCGACAACCTCAGCCGCACCATGGGTAAGCACACCCTCCGTTTCGGTATCGACGCCCGCCGGGTGTTCTACGAGACCGTGGTCCGGTGGGGTCAATCCGACGATTTCGGTGCGTTTACATTCAATCAGGGCGTTTTCACGGGCAGTTCATTCGGCGATTTCCTGCTGGGCACGCCCAATACGGATTTTATTGTCGGAAGCAGCCCCAATACGAATGAACCGAGCACGCAGTGGGGAGTTTACGCGCAGGATCAATGGCAGGTAAACGATCGTCTTACATTGAACTTCGGGTTGCGCTGGGAAGTGCTTCCAGAATTTACGGAAAACCAGGGCGATATCGCCAACTTCGACCCGAGCAACGGCGATATCGTGGTTCCCGACATTCTCTTGAACAAGACCGTGCCCTCCAGCCCGCTGCTGCAGGCTAACTACAACGCCTTTTTGGTCTCTTTCAATGCCTGCCAGCTGCCAAACAGAAACATGTCGCTGCCTTGCACCAATGTAGTTACCGCCAGCCAGGATCACCTGTCTCAGAGCCTGCGGAACACTTATTGGGGCGATTACGATCCACGCGTTGGCATCGCTTTCCGCCCGTTTCGAGATAATAAGACCGTCTTGCGCGCCGGGTTTGGCATTTTCACTCAAACCCCTTTGGGGCAGTTGGCCTACGATTTTCTCGGTATCCCGCTCGGAGCGCCCTACACTTACTCGAACAACAACGGCGGCGTGCCGCTGTTCACGTTTCCGCAAACGTCCCCCGCATCCACCACCGCGCAGTACGGAGGGACCGGGCTCTACGACGGAATGAGCCCCAATTTCAAGGATCCTCAAACGGCGCAATGGAACTTTACCATCGAGCGCCAGTTGACATCCGCCCTGGCGGCACGCATCACCTATTCCGGAATGAATTCCTACCGGATGAACGTGAAGGAGGACTACAACGCAATCCCTCCCAGCAAGCAGCCCTACGTGCCCAGCCCCTACGTCGATCCACGCGCCCCCTATCAGAACTGGGATGAGATCAACTACAGCGCGAACGCGGCTTTTTCCAACTACCAGGGGCTCACCGTGGAAGCTACGCAACGGTTGTCTCACGGACTGTACTTTCAGGCGAATTATACCTGGGCCCACAACATCAGCGACGCTCAAGGCGACGCGCCGGGCGGCTTTACCTCGGAGAACCTCCTGTTTACGCCGTCCTACGATCAATTCGATCTCCGCGCGGCCCGCGGAAATGTCGCGGGCATGCCTCGTCAGCGGTTTTTGCTGACGGGCACCTACCAGCTACCGTATGGCGCGGGAAGAACCTGGCAAAGTAAGAATTGGTTCGTCAACGGTGCGTTGGGCGGCTGGAATATCAACACCGTCACGCTCATTCAGACCGGGCCTTGGCTCACCCCCACCATCAGCCCCACCGAGGATCAGTCCAACACCGGCATCATCGGACGCGGCGGCATTACTGCGCGGCCCGACGCCATAGGAAACCCCGACGTCCAAAGCGGCGACGTCCTGTGGAACATCAATGCTTTCGCTCCCACGCCGGCCGGCGCCGGAAGAATCGGAAACGCGGGCGTGGGTGTCCTGCAGGGTCCTGGAACCATAGCAGTGTCAGCGGGACTGTCCAAGATCTTTCCAGTCCGGGAGCGCCTGCGATTTCGCTTTGAAGCAACGTTCACCAACGCTTTGAATCACACCAATTTCGCGCCGCCCGCCAGCGACATTAGCAGCCCTTCGACGTTTGGTGTTTTGCAATCGGCTCAAACCGCGGGGCAGGGCGGCAATCGCACCGGACAGTTGGCGCTACGCATGGATTTTTGAGTCGATTCTACTTCTGACAACGAAAAGGAGATGGGATGGGTATCTATCAGAGCATGCAAAGAGTACGATTCTCGAGCCCCGACGGCTACTTGAAGTTTCTGTTGCTCTTCGGAGAAACGCGCAATCAGTTGAAAACCCTACCGGGGTTCTTGCACCTCACTTGGTGGGTCCATCCCAAGGACCCCACCTGGTTCAACGAGGTCAGCATGTGGACCAGCTTTGAAGCCCTCAAGGATTGGCACATGAACACCTACCACAAGGCTGCCAAGGAGTGGGCGGTTCGCAGTGGCGCCATCATGGAAGACATCATCACCAACTTCGAACTGAAGAACACGCGCCTCATCCGCGTGTGTCCGTGTTGCGCCTTGATCACCGACAAGGCTTACGATCTGCACCACGAACAGCAGGCGCTGGCCGAGCGTTGTCCCAAGTGCGGCTTCCAGTTCCCGGTAATGGCGGAGACAACCGACAGCACGGCAGTGTTCAAGGACGTTGACGCGCCGGTGTTAGCTCCGCTGGCCACGACGCTGGGCGACTAAGGGGTGTACGGCAACGCTCATAGCCCGTCCCATTTCGACGGCTTGGTTACTGGGCAGGACGAAGTGGTTACTGCTTGTCCCACACGGTCATAAGGGTTATTAGCTTACCCTTTGCATCCACGCCATTCACAATTAGCTTCAAGGTCTTAGCGTCCTTTGATACAGAGGTCATGTCCGTCATCACGACTTGCCCGGACTTCCTAAACATGCCCCCAAAAGCGCGGGAACCGTTGCGTCTCAAGACCACGGTCTCTGCCCCCCTTAGTAGGTCCGGTCGAGATGAACCAGTTAGCGGGTAATCTTTGCCGTCTAACGTGGCCGTGTACCCATACCCGACGCGGCTGTCATCGCCTTCGATTTCCTCGTAGCTCATTTTGACGCTGTCCCCCTGTGCCTCAATGACAAGGGTCGCGCTCTTCGGTGGGGGACCTGGAGCTAGCTTGGATTTTTCTATGTTGAGCTTCCATGTGCCTGCCGCAGGATTATTTTCCGCCCCCAGGAGCGGTAGGAGCACGGCGACGGTGAATACGATGATGGTCTGTTTCATGTAAGCGCACCTTCTCTGATTTTTTGGATATCTCCTTGTACTGCTTGAGCTTCCGCTCGGAAGTCTCCACATTCAGTGAGCCAATATAACATAGTTCGGGCCGCGCAGCCACGTTTGGCATAAAAAAGATATAAAAATAAGGCGCGCGTCTGTCCCACCACTCCCTAACTGCCCGTATCGCGTTGCATTTACAGCTGATAGATAATTTGAATTGGTCCCATAATACGCCTTGTCCGTTGGGTTTGCTGCGTGATACTTGATCTTGAGCATTTCAATGGAACGAATGGCGGAAGCAAGCGGGCGCAGCCTGCCGAAACTACACTCGAGCGGCGCCTGGCGTCATGTCCAGGAGGAGTTCTTACGAACTGGACGCGCCGCCGATGTGCAGATCGCATTGGCGCGCATGATCGACGCCGTTGCGGTGGATGCTTACCGGGCCACTATCGAGCCGGTTCTTCCGCAGGGCGCCGTGATGCTGGCGGCGGGCGGATATGGAAAGCGGGAATTGTTTCCCTACGCCACGGTGGACATCCTGGTTCTGCTCGAAGGCGAATCGCCCTGGGTGTCCCTGCGCGAACCGGTGGCGGAATGCGTGCGTTTGTTGTGGGACGCGGGATTGCGCCTGAACCACACGGTGCGCACGGTTTCCGAGTGCCTGGAGTTTCGCGAGCAGAATATCGATCTCGACATCAATCTTCTGGATCTGCGGTATCTGGCCGGCGACCAGGCGCTGCTTTCGCGTTTCGAGAATAAGTGGCCCGCCTTCCTGGAGAAGAACGGGGCCAAGTTAAGCCAGCACCTGGCGCAGCACACGCGCCTGCGGCACGCCAAGTTTCAGAAGACCGTGCATCACCGCGAGCCAGATATCAAGGAAGCTCCCGGCGGCCTGCGCGATTGGAATTTGATCGGATGGCTGTCGCGCCTGAATCCGGAGGGCGTTTACTCCAGCGCTGAGCTGCAGCACGCCGGAGAGTTCCTCTCCGCGCTGCGGTGCTTTCTGCATTATCAATCTCAGAGCGACCGCAATCTGTTGGATGTGGAAGCCCAGGAGCGAATCCTGGCGCAACCCTTCAGCCGCGCCAAAACAATTTCTGAATTTATGCGCGAATACTTCCGGCACGCCTGGGTCATCTTCAACGAAGCGCGCCGGGCCTTGGCCGTCCTGGAAAAAACCGAGAATACGCTGGCGGGGAATCTTCGCGACTGGCGGTCGCGCCTTTCCAACAGTGAATTCACGGTTTCGCGCGAGCGGATTTTTCTGCGCACTCCCGCGCAGCTCGAAAGCGATCCGGCCGTGCTGCTGCGGTTGCTCGATTTCATCGGCCGGCACGGCATCGCGCCCGCGCCTGAAACCGAACGGCGTCTGGAAGCGGCCCGTTCCGCGTTCGCGGCATACTGCGCCGAGCCCCGGCCTCTGTGGGCTACGCTTGAAAGCATTCTTTCTCTGCCCCGCGCCGCGCTGGCAATGCGCACCCTGCAGCGCGCCGGTCTGCTGGCCGCGCTGTTTGCCGAATGGTCCGCCATGGTGGATCTGGTGGACACCGAACCGGAACATCGCTTCACCCTTGAGTATCGCTACACGGTGGACGAGCACACATTGATGGCCCTGGAGCGTGCCACCGAGCTCGGATCGAACGCCGACCCCACCCGGCAGCGCTTCGCGCAGCTTCTGTCGGAAATCGAAAATCCCGCAGTCCTCGCATTTGCATTGTTATTTCATAGCGCCGGATCCGGAGTTCCAGGGGCCGATCCGGTGCAGCACTCCATGGCGCTGGCCCGTCACGCCATGGAGCGCATCCGCGTGCCCCCTGAAGATCAGCGCGAAGTGAATTTTCTGATCGGGCATCAGTTGGATCTTGCCGAGGTTATGAGCGGCCGCGACGTGGACGATCCCGCTACCGCACGCCAGCTCGCCGAACGCGTGGGAACCATCGAGCGCCTGAAGCTGCTCACCGTCATGACCTATGGCGATCTGGCCGCCCCGAGCTCCGACGCCATGACCCCCTGGCGCCTGGAGCGGCTCTGGCGCGCTTACGAGGTGACGCGGCATGAGCTGACGCGGGAACTTGAAACGGATCGCATTTCAGAAGTCCCCGACAGCGTTCCCGGCCGTCCCGCGTTTCTGAAGGGCTTTCCGGTGCGCTACCTGCGCGCCCATTCCGCCACCGAAATCGAAGAGCACATGCGGCTGTACGAGGAGAGCCGTCCTACCGGCGTGGCAGTGCAGCTGGATCGCATCGAAGGGGCTTACCGGCTCACCGTGATCGCGCGCGACATGCCCTCGCTGTTCGCTTCCTTTGCCGGAGCCATTTCGAGTTTCGGCCTCGACATCCTGAAAGCCGAGGCGTTCTCCAACGCCCGCGGCGCGATCCTGGACACTTTCGTTTTCGCCGACCCGCAGCGCACGCTCGAACTGAACCCTCCGGAATCCGAGCGGCTGCTGGATTTGATCCGGCGGGTGGCGCTCGGCAAAACGGATGGCCACCGGCTGCTGCGCAATCGCGCTCAGGCCGATCCCAAGAAGCGCGGCGCGGCCCCCCAGGTGAATTTCGATTCCGACGCCTGCGACACCGCCACACTGGTGGAGATTGTCGCCGAAGACCGGCCGGGGTTGTTGTACAACCTGGCCACCGTGTTCTCCTCCACCGCCTGCAATATCGACGTGGTGCTTATCGACACCAAAGGGCATCGCGCCATCGACGTGTTTTATGTCGCGCACGACGGACAGAAGCTGTCGCCAGAGCTGCAAGCCACGCTGCGGGAAAAGCTCCTGGCGGTTTGTTGACGGCGGAAAAGAATTAGCCACGGATAAACACAACAGATGAACGCAGATAAGGCTTTTCTTTTGGTTTTTTCTTTCGATCTGTGTTTAGTCGCGGTAGGGACGTCCGTTACCGGACGCCCCCCGCACGGATCCGTACGGGCGCACTCTAGCGCATACGGCTCTTACCTCGGGTGCATGGCGTCGAAGCGAACGCCAGGTAGTGGATGCAGA